>JAABUO010000092.1_pt1 | contig 247247 bp, 154 predicted proteins | sample 5559291 | NCBI WGS metagenome assembly JAABUO01 (sample SAMN10711878, study PRJNA513372) | rock metagenome | isolation source: Antarctica rocks | place: Antarctica: Victoria Land, Finger Mt sud
GAGTGGGTGGAGAGGGTGGCGGTGCAGACTGGGGTACATTTGGGGTTTTGGCCGAGTCGAGTGCAATGGGGCACGAGGGAGGAGACGAGGGAGGTGGTGGGGCTTGGATATGGGATTTTGAGGAGGGTGGAGGGTGGGGATTGGGTGTGGCTGGAGAGGAATTATTTGAGGGGGTTGGGCGAAGGACGGGAGGGGGCATGGGATGGAGATGATGATAGTCAGGGGGGAGGAATAGAGAGCTGGAATGCTTCGAGATTGCTGTTGTGACGGAGAGGGAGTAGAAGCATGGGAGATAGAGAAGTGAGGAGAAGAGCAGAGGGGAAGGAAAATAAGGGGGATGAGCAGGAGTGGGTGGAGAGGATAGCGATACAAATGGAAATTCATTTGGCGTTTTTGGCCGAGTTGGGTGGTGTGAGGCGCGAGGGAGGTGGTGAAGCTTGGGAATGTAAGGGGGTGAAGGGAGGGAGGTGAGGTGGGTTGTGGGGAGGATGTGGAAGGGGGTTGTGGGATGGTGGGATGGGTATTGAAAGGGTTGGGGGGTGGTTTGGAGGTGGGGGACGTTGAAGAGTTTGATTAAGGACCGGGAAAGGCCATGGGATGGGAATGCTTAGGAGTGAGATGGGGTGGAGCGTGCAGCTGCGACGAGTTGGGGGGCAATTGGGGTTTTTATGATCGTTGTTGTAGTCGAGGGTGCTATGTCTCCAGGTCGTTTCAAAGTGGAGGAAGTAGAAGAATGTGCCTAGCTCGCTCGAATCTAGCTTACAAGAAGGTCATGAGTTATGTACCAAGCCGTGAACTGCCTTTACCAACCCGATATCGCTCGCATATGTGCCTGGCATCACGAGATGCTCATCGTCCACCAAGAGGATTTCCCACCTCGACCTTGTAGCAATGGATATCTTGGATATCATCATAAGGCGCGAGTGAGATCGATCGCTCGACTACTCCTCCCCCGCACCCTTCGGCTTCTGCCCATACACAACATGACTATTCGCGCAGACCATGGTTAGCCCCAGAAGCCATCCTTGGCTTAGAGAGGGGGGTCGTTTGGGGAAGAGGAGAATTATTGGAGCAACGGGAGGATAGTTGAGGAAGGAGCGACTTACAAGTCATACTGACAATGCAGCTTCGGATCCCTCAGATCCTTCCTCACGTTCGCAAGGAGGATATGCACCTCCTCCGGCGCCCAGCCCAGGAACTGCGTGTACAGCCGGAGCGTAAAGGCTTCCAGGCCTTCTTCGATTTGGACGAGGTTCCAGCTGCCGATGTTTTTCTACGCCTTCTCATCAGCGCTTTGCCCTGCCCCCTCTCTGAGATGCAGACGGGGGACGCCTACCAAATGCTTGTCCTTCGCCCACGGCCCAATCGGTATGCGATACTTCTGCGCCACCAGCTTCTCAAACCCCGCGTCCTTCATCCACCCCTCCAGCTTCGTCCCGGGGCACGGATCGCGGCCGAAATCCCGCGACGCCTTCAGCAGCGTGTTCGCCCACTTGGTGATCGCGCGGTCGGGGCCCATGGAGCCGTCTTCGGAGTAGTATGTCAGTTCGAAATCTTGGAATTCGGCGTAGCCGCCGGGTTTCGTGAAGGTGAAGGCTTGGGACATGAGTTTGGGCCAGTCGACGATGGCGGCGGCCATGTAGCGGGAGTGGACGAAGTCGAATTTCTGGGGGAAGGTCCAGGGCTGTTCGCAGTCGTCGATTTCGAACTTTACGTTTGCGGGGACCCTGTAAGGTGGGTGGCTTTAGCTTGTGGGGTTCGTTTGGTTGGGTGGAGAGTTGGGTTATATGAAGAGGGAAGGGATGGGAGGCAGACCAGCTGGGTTGTGTGGGGCTTAGATCGGTTCCGATGATCTCGGCGGTGGGATACTCGTCGCCGACGTCGATTGCCCATATGCCGGTGCCGGTGCCAATGTCGAGGATGCTGCCAGGCTTGGGACCGAGGGGGGCGAGGAAGAGCTTGCCGCCCATTGTCAGGCGGAGCATACCGTGGGTGAGATCAAGCCGATCGAGTTCGCTCTACAGGGTGGTGTCAGCGAAGACCGCGTTCATCGGAAAGCGCTCTTCTTACATCGTCGTTGGGCGCAAAGTAGGCTGCGGAGTTTAGTGAGCATAAACATGGTCGAGGGCACAAAGACTTACACCCATTCTTGAACCTGCAAGCCGAGATCTTGTGAGTTCAGGAGCGCGAAGGTTGGGTTCGCTCGTGTACTCACGCATGGTAGCTATGTGGAATCTTGTCAGTGTCGATTCACGCTTCAGCGCCACGCGATCCTAGGACCATACCGGCGCCCATTCTCAAATGGATAATTCTCGATACTGCTGGTCAGAGACGCAGTGTATTTGGAGCTATAAGTCTTCGTCAATGGAGGCTGATGCGACTGGAAGAATGGACCTCAGCATACGCGTCGTCTCCAAGCGTAGAGTCGGAGCCATCTTCGAGCTTGTACGATCCTCAGTCAGCTCCCATACTCGCTCAGAAAGAGGGCGGTTTTCATTCACATCTGGATCTGCCTCGATCCTAGGCTCCATAGCCTGTGGTGGAGCAGTTGCCATGCTCGGCGACTCTGTGGTCAATCCGTGTGTCGCAGCAATTTGACCAGGTCGACGGAGTGAGGGCCAAGAGCGAATGCAAATTAGTATCGGTCGGTTCACGCAAGCCCCAGACAAGGCATCAAGGAAAAGCCCAGACCAACAAGCAAGAAAGAGACGCTGCAATGCGGTCCAATGAAGAGTAGCAGTATAAGTGAAGACGCAGTTGGGGTGGTGAGGATCGCGATGTGAACAAGGGTTCCAGGGGGTAAGTGAGCGCCCCGCCTTCTCAATCCGTGCTCGTGCAGGCGGGATTGTCCAATTGATCCGGAGGGTGGATATGCGCAGTGACGGTTGATCTTACTTAAGATTTCTCATCTCTGCAGTACTCTGGCTCGTGCTCTTTACTTTATGGTGGTGAGAGTGGGGTTCTCGCGGGCACTTGCCGGCTTGCTTCGAGTGCCTAAGATTCGCCTACCGCTGTTCCTACTCGTCTCGACTACAAGTTTATTTATGAAGCCCTAAGTTCTTAGGGCTAATGTATTTCCTTCAAAAGACCGTCGAGTTCACCTTCTGTGGCATTGATACTACTATCGTTGGTGTAAATCTCTCTCGAGAGAACGATTCAGGATAATGTCAAGGGCCTCTGGTTGCATGCGACCGATCCATAGAATCGGATGTGGCCCATTACCAAAACAAACCAAAAGAACAACGTCTAAGCCACCGAAAAAAACCAAAAAAAATTCTTATCGTCGGCGCATCAAAAATTCGATCTCAATCACATCGACTGCGGGTAGTCATCTTGATCGCTAGAGATGGTATGTAGTAGTGAACCACGTAGTACCTCCATAACTCACTCGTGCCCTAGGCTACCCATCCTTTCCGGTTCAAATTTCTTTCCCGGTATCTCTGAGTCTTGTTGGCAAAGCCTGGCTCAAAACTGTCCAGTATCGGGATTTTATTTCTGATCTCTACTAGGAGAATTGCCATCATCCTGTCGTCAGTTGGATTAATTATGTCATTTTCTAGATGTTGCCAGTGTGGAGGACCTGCAATTTATGGCCAATGCACCGCCTATAAAGCGACCTACACGTACTTTGCCCAGGTTATCAGCACAACCATATCTATATATATGCGTGTGTAATGTATGTGTGTGTGAAATAGGGCACGTTCAGAATGGTTTCGGAGTTGCAACCAAGTTTCTAACGTCCTACATATAGTAGTTCTGTAGGATATATACAATGCGCGGGAAAATACCTCCTAAAAGACAATTACATGTCGTACTGATGCACGCCACCCAGGCGGGCCTTCGCCGGCTTGGCCGTGGAGTATTCAACATCCCACGTGACGTCCTTCTGGATAATCATCTGCCGACTGCCACCGCTCCCCACGCTTCCCGTATCCTCATGAACCACATCCACGTCATTCCCAAGCCTATCGTTTCTAACGCCAGCTTCTCTTTCTAGATCTGATCTGGTCTGGTTGATGGAGTTGTTGCTCGACAAGACAGGTCTCTCGCTCTTCCTCCGAAAATTCTGGAGCGAGTGGATGGTGCTGGAGCCCGAATGTCCGTTCGTGGTGCGGCCCCGCCTCGACAATTCATTAATCCCGGCTGAGCCTCCGTAGGATGTGTTGAAGGCTGCGATGAAAGGTTTCAGGCAGGCAATGTTGCTTGAGCAGATGCTGAAGTGGGCCTCGACAATCGACCAGATGACGAAGAAGGTGCCCGCGAAGGTGGGGTCATCGGAGTGCACCTCCCTGCTGGCTGCGCGTAGCCGCAAGATGGTGGCAGCGATCATACTAAGGAGCATGATTAGCAGCGGAAGGACAGTGTTGTTAGTGGAGACACCAACGGTAAACGTAAACCAAACGCTATCACCACAAAAGCCTTCTTGCCAACATCCATCTTGAGGTCTTTAACCAAAAGAATCGACATTCCAAACAGCGCTATTTCGCTGGCAATGTCAATTGTACCGATAACGTCCCAACGAATAATCTAAGGAGAAATTAGCGCGTGGTACACTCCTGGCAAGGAACACATACAGAGTCCGTGCAACTCGGATTGATGAATATCCACGGCTGGGAGAGGTTGCAGCGCAGAGCTACGAGGAATATGGAGATCACCAGCCAGACGGTCACCGCACCGAGGATGCCGGTCGCCACCCGCTTGTGATCTTTTCGAGGCGTCAATCGTATAAAGAGCAAAGCCATGGAACACTTGGAGGCCCAGACGGTGAAGAGGAAGAAGAAGTCGGTGGCGTAAGAGAGCTACTTCGTCAGCGACTCAGCGCAAGCAGTTTTTTGGCTTCTTGACATACCTTCTGTACCGAGAGAAGGTTCGTCGAAGGAATTAGTTGTTCCGTTTTGCCAAATCCTGCTGAGACAAGGGAGAAGACAAGCGCCGAAAACACGATCCCCGACGCCTGCAAATCCATCAGCTTGTGATTTCCGTGATCCCATCTCATGCAAGCTCACTGTCGCTACTCCCAGGGCAAGGTCGTCACGGTCAAAGGGCGGGCTGATGAACAGGCGGGCAACGACCCGAATAATCATAAAAATCAGGATCAGACATAAGCCAAAGCCATTTGCTATGAGGATAAGACCACCATGGTCCGTGGGAGTGACCACGGCAATGGGAGGGGAGATTGTCGACATAGCTGCGTCAACAACCAGATCGAAAGATTGGACGCTTCATGTACGTGCAGACCGCCTAGAAGTCGAGCACCCAACGCCTCGCCAGCATCAAGCGATCAAGGAACAGCAACGAGGGAATGAGAAATTATCTCTAGGATTCGTCAGGTGAAAAATTCTTCAAGAACTGACAACAAGGTTGCATGCATGTAAATAAGGTACGACAAGCAAAGAAAAGCCATGCATGAGCACACAACATCACCAAAGTGTAGGGATATCAGCGAGCTCCAAAGGGGTGTGGCGTGGCCCAGAGAAGCGTCAAGCCTTCCGATTGACAAGGGCGGCCAGGTCAGGGTAGGATCCCATTGGCACATCTTATCCGTGGACATCCCGCACTGCAGCTGAGTGCCCTGGTCAGCGGTTGGGGTCCTCTCCATTGCTGTGATTGATTGCCAAGAACGCACCAGATCACACGCACCTCACTTCTTCCTTCGTACTTTCACCATTCAGACCAAGCCTTCACAGTCCATCTACCAAATGTTCGTCCTCCCAAGTTGCATGGCTGCTGTCCTATCGTTGGACAGCTAGACAGTCCGATTAGAGTTTACACCCGACTACTACTAGGTTCGAGTGACAGGACAGGCTCGCGAGACCAACTGGGCGGTCCGAGAGAAGACCCGCGCTAGAGGACTAGCAGCGCAGGTAGCCCCTAATCTGGGCCCCGATCGCGGAACTACGGGTGGGTTCCCCGTAACCTCGAGCTCGGAAGTTCTACCACCAATCAATAAAGTACGCAGTATAAAGTATGTGTGTCAAGCTATGGCCCTTACAACTTCCAGGCTTCCCGTACACACCAGCTTCTCGGGCTATTATGATTTGGACAGAATCTCGCCTGGTTGGAGGAGCAGAGCGCTTTGATCCTTACATGAGACTTGAAATTACATCGTAACTTCTAAGTACTTCCACTGGGCGGTTCCCAAGCTAATCACTGCCCTTGACAGAACAACAGGCAATTCTCCTCGCCAGCGAGGCGAAATTATGATGACAGCGTGGCTTCACGTTGAGCGTCCGACTTTAACAAGGCCAGCTCCGGCTTCGCATCCCTTGGATTTCCACAAGTTGAGCCTATTCAGTAGTGAGACGGGGAACATAACATTAGCCTCCGGACAGAACCCACTATTAGCGGTAGCTAGGCAGTGGTCAGTCATTCAGCGTATCGGATGGCAGAATGGCACAAGCCAGCAGCAGCGCTACAGGCACTACTTTTGCAATCCGCCCAGCTTCCTAATCTCCAAGGGACCCAAAAGTCAACACAACAGCTTCGACTGAACCTTTACTAATTCCAGATCGACTGGCGTGGCGAGGAAGCCGAGCTCGCTACCATGGTCGGTGGAGACGGGAGGAAGTGGACCCTGTTAGGCCTTCTCATCCTGCCACCTTAAAGTAGGAATACTCCGACTCACCCATGCCAGGAATTGCATCATTGTCCATGGGTCTGGGTCTGCGAGCGTCAGGACGTACGGCGACCACGGCATTTCAATCAACGCCATAATCCCAACTTCATCCTCCCGAGACTTCTGCCAATAGTGCCAGTCTCGTCATCCTTCGCAATAATGCTTTGCAGATGCGGCGGCGGCGATGCACTGCGTCAACAGCGGCAAGCTTCCAATGTCATTGGGACCCCCACGCTCGCCATTCGCCACGCCCTGCCTTCCCAAACGAGAAGGCGGCCCCGTCCATGAACCATCATTGGCGCTACGCTATGGTTTTGCAGTAGTCGGTGCGGTTCGCAGAGCTAGCACGTTGCTGCTTTGTCTCCAGAGCTCCAAGATTTCCCCAGTCAGTCTCGATGTGCAGAAGCACAGCACTTTAGTGCCTGCACTGCGCGTCTTAGACGTCTTAGAGCCACTCTTTTCATGCCGTGGCTTCTTCTGGCCAATCGCTATCAGATGGACCGGTACCATCCGGCAATTACGCGATCTTGGTTCCGTTGAACTGGGGAAATCCACCTGTTGCGCCTGGGGCTCCAGACTTCTTCCCATCCTGGGCCCTTCTCTTCTGCTTCACCCTCCACTGCTTTCCGTATACACTACAAGCAAACATGTCGAAAGGCGACAAGGATGGATACGTGCAAAGCACCGCAGTCGCGGGCGAACAGTTCTCCGACGATGTGCAACTGGACGAATTCACAGCAACGGTCGCCGACAAATGGCAGGGCACGTCGGCGGATAAGCATGATATGTTGATGCTTGGAAGGACGCAAGTCCTAAGGGTGGGTTTCCATGGACATCCCATTCCCTGGTGAAGTATTGGCTAAGACCAGGCGTAGCGAAACTTCAGCTTCATCTCCATCCTCGGTTTCTCGGCTGTCCTGATCTGTACCTGGGAATTGATCTTTGCGTAAGCACTCAGCCTGCCTTTGGCCGAGAGTGTCTAATCGTTGCTATTCCAGAAATCTCCTCTTCGCGCTTACCGATGGAGGAACAGGCGGTCTCTTCTGGGGATTCACTGTGACGGTCATTGCCTGCATTTTCATTTACCTAAGCGTCGCTGAAATGGCTTCGATGTAAGTGAGCCGATGCGCGGTGCTACAACCTGCTTATAAACCGATCAGGTCTCCTACAGCTGGTGGTCAGTACCACTGGGTGTCCGAATTCGCTCCGCGCTCCTGTCAGAAGTATCTAAGCTACATCTCTGGTATGATTCCTCGTGAAGCATATTCGCGAAAGCTCTAATGCGTCAACAGGGTGGCTGCTGGCTATTGGTTGGCAAAGCTCTGTGGTCGGGCTCTCATTTGTGGCGGGGACTATCATCCAGGGCTTGGTGACTCTTAACCATCCGTCGTACACACCGCATGCATGGCATGGCACGCTACTGATCATTGCCGTTGTTCTGTTCTGCATCGTCTTCAACACGTCTTTGGCGAAGAAGCTCCCACTGATCGAAGGATTCATTCTGCTCCTCCATGTCATTGGCCTTTTTGCCATTGTGATCCCACTCTGGGTTCTGGCGCCTCGAAACTCGGCAAAAGTCGCGTTTACGCAGTTCAACAATGGCGGCAACTGGCCCACTATGGGTACTGCATATATGATCGGATTGCTCACCGCATTAAGTTCGATGATGGGTTTTGACTGCTCAGTGCACATGTGTAAGCCCTAGCTTTCTTCTACTTCACCTCCTAGCACCAAACAGCCCTTCTCCGTGTCCTCATGTTAAATAATCGGTGCGAGGCCGATCCTGATTACCATCCCGAATGCTGACCATTAACAGCCGAAGAAATCAAAGATGCTTCAAGCACTCTGCCAAGGGCAATATTGTGGGGAGTGGGCCTAAACACGGTTCTGGGATACATCGTCGTGATCACCCTCTGCTTCACGATGACCGATACAGCCGCCCTCCTCTCGAGTTCCACCGGATTCCCATTCATTCAGCTTTTCTACAATGCGACCAACAGCTACGTTGGCACCGACATCATGACGGCCATTATCGTCATCAACCTCGTGTCAGCGGTTATTAGTGAAATCGCCACGGCATCTCGCCAGATCTGGTCCTTCGCAAGAGACGATGGATTTCCCTTCTCGAAATTCCTGAAAAAGGTAAGCTTTCCAATATGCAGGAAACACCCCCCGGATGTCCTCCTCGTCGGCGAAACGACCCTTCTATCGCCTGCAGAAGCTTGCCTGAAATATTAGCTAACAACGAGCAGGTGAGCCCCGGGTGGAACATTCCCCTCAACGCAGTCATCGTGTCCTTGGGTTTCGGTATCGCCATCGCCCTAATCAACCTCGGCTCCAGCGTCGCCCTCAACGCCATCGTCTCGCTAACCATGTCCGCGCTGCTAAGCTCGTACATGGTCTCCATCGGCTGCATATTCGCCAAACGCGTGCGCGGCGAGCCCCTTCCCCCCGCGCGCTTCTCGCTCGGCAAGTGGGGCATGGCGGTCAACGTCATCGCACTTTGCTTTCTCTTCGCCTTCTTCATCTTCGCGTTCTTCCCTACGGGCCGCCCGGTCACGGCGACGACCATGAACTGGAACATTGCCATGTTTGGCGGTATCACGCTCTTCGCGACGGTGTACTATATGATTATCGGCCACAAGCAGTACAGACCTCCTGTCGACATCCAGAACCGGAAACTGTGAGCTGGGCTGCGTCGGCGCACTGGTTGGCACTATCTGCCGAAGTATATAAATCTACATTGCCTTTCTACGGAGACAGAAGCTGTATGTATGGGCGGCTTAACGCATGATGCTATTCGCACTTGGAAATTGGTTAGTCTAGATGTATATAGCCACACAGAATCGACTTCTTATTCAGGCTTGCGTGCAAAGAGCATCGACGAAGGTTATGCTGGCAAGCCGATAAGGTCTCGTGAAATTTCTACGCCCAGCCCAGCCGTAGCCAAAAGCCCCATCCCACAAACCCATTCGCCGCCCTCCAGGTACTCAACCCCCTTGCCGCCCTCCAAGTAATACGGCTCACAATCATATCCCCTAGCTGAATAACAGCCTGAAAAGCACTCTATCTACCTTTCATAGTAACGAGCGATCAGAGAGTACCACTGCTTGACTAGTAATAGTGGGGAGTCCTCCCGATCGGCGGGTTGCACACCGAGGGGTGTTCTCTTTATCCTCCCACAAGCTGTTACGAAATTGAATGATTGATCGGAGAGGCAGGGTGGTATCAATGACAAATGCGGATTTGGTACGTAATGGAGACTGGGTCGTTGGATTGAGACCCCTGCCAAGCTTGCCAAGACTTTCCGTGTCTATAAAGTTGTTCTTGCAGTATCCATACGGAAGGCGCTTCGTTGTTTTTCGGTGCACACTCATCGTCGAGCATTACTGCTCGTATCAAAGCGTGGAACGACGTCGATGTCTTTGAATGCACGTACCCACAATCTCACTGCTCAGTATCAAAGAAACGCTGAGCGTGTCTGAGAAGCAATGCGACGTGGATTCAAGATTTCAGCTTATGGCATAAACGGACACCAAGGGTTTAAAAGGGGCGCGATATCGACCTTGAGCAAGGTAGGCTAGAGGCTCTTTTTTGCGTGTCGTTGTGTATTTTCTCTAACGCGGAGAGAGAGTGCGAAATATATTAGTAGAGTCTTGGATATGGGGCGGGATGATGGGCATCTGCTCGATGAAGTGATGAGGGGGGACTCCCAACAAAATGCGAGATCACTCGGATCATACATAAATCTATTCTCGAGAAGTCTTGATTGATTGATCTCGTGCCCAGCCTTGGTTTCGCTTCCATCTCTCTTCGACTCACGTTCGCAAGGCTTCTCTGTGCTATCCAGCTTCGATTACTAACGTGGCGAGTACCGTCGTGAAACCCATTGGCCTTCACTCTCTGGGAAGGGCGCGATCTTGACACCATTACGACATTCGGTCAGCATCCTGGTAACTTCTACGTACTCCTCACCGGATCCCGGTTCTCTATTCTCTCGAATGCTTGCCTTCATTTTATAAGCATATATGTAGCATAAATCAGGACTTGCTACTGCGCCGGATAGGTGCGTGGGCCGCGAAAAGAGGCCATAAATTTCGACGTCACTTTTCTGCCGATTCAGCGCCGAAAATTAAATTTATCGGTATCTTCACTGCAAGTACTATTGTTGTAATTGGAGGGACCACACCACAGTGCCTTTACGCGCTCGCTAGTACCGAAGACTTGTTTGCTACCTACAGGGAGAACTTTGTGCAGGGCGGAGCAAAATATGTGCCCACTTGGCCCTTGCAGCCTATAATATCGAGAAGCACGTACCGGAAGGGCAAGAAAGACTGGATCAGGAAAATGTCGTAAGAGGCTGCGAGCCGATCTCAAGCACGATAGTATAAAGGTTGTGCCAGACGCTCGGTTTCCTCGCTAGCAGAAACAAGGCATACCCAAGAAGAATCGAGATAGTGTCAGAGGCTGCTAGAAAGACCGAGGATCTGCCAACAAGGCGCAGAAGGGCCACCGATTGTCAGAGTACTCGAGCAGTTTAAGTGTCGATGAAGCATGAATTTCGAACAAATCATCGTCCAGCCTCGATCGAAGGCGAAAATAAGGTGCATTCGGCCAGCCTGTCTCCGAAATCAAAACCCTGCTGGAGATTCGTTAAATGTTTCGATAATTCCGAAGGAGTCAAAGCGAGGGTTTGGGAGTAAGGCATCCACCAGTTGCCCGAAAACCAAATCAGTCGACACCTCGAGGAACTGATCATATTAGAGATCTGGAGCTTCGATCTCCGGAATGGGGACACGTAATACCGCTCTATGCAGTGGCGGCTGCACATCGATGGTCCCTCACTCTTGCAGCAGTAAGCCTAGAAGACGGTTGGCATAGATGACGAGCGAACCAAGGTTTACGATTTCCTATCGGGAAACAATGGATATGATCGGCTCACGTGTATGTTTCCAGGCACTAGCGTCTTGGGAGAATATACCGTCGCCAAGGACTGGAGCAGATGCCGAGTTTCTCGAAGCAGTCTTTCCCCAATCTTGAAACGCTGATATGGCAACTTGTTGGGTGTTATCCGGCTTCACGGTCTTGATCATATCGATGTCGAATAAGTTCTCCTCGAATGTCTTGTCATATAGCGGACATATGAATCGCACTCCCACTTTCGGTAAGGAACACTCCCATGCAAATATATTTGATAAAATTCTTAGCTCCAGAATTGCAAAGGTTTACGATCATCGCTCGACTAGTCAAATTCATTGAGCTTGAACACGGTATGCACCCCTTCAGATTAGAACGACACTTAACAACCGCCAGGGAAACAATGCATTACGTCCTGCCGGCACACCGATCAACCTCGAGTTTCGAATTAGCAGGGAGCCCATATCCGCACGAGTACAAGTTCAGGTTGCACAAACCGCCCCACAAATACTCAACTCTTACATCAGTTCTCTCTTTCCAATTCCCCCATTCTTAATATTAGCTATCTCCCGCAGCGCCATCCCTACCCCCAACCTCAACAACCATCCAATATCTCAATCCCCGCACCCACCAACCGCGATGACGCCCTCACCCCCATGCCCCTTCCTTCTCCTCCCCAACGAGCTCCTCGCCCTCATCATCACCCACCTGATCCCCACAAGCCACCCCATCTCCCACCTCTCCATCCTCGTATTCCGCCCTTACAAGCCCTACTATGCTCTCCCCTACCGCTCCGCCGCCCTGCTCCACCTCTCGCGGACGTGTCGGGGCTTGCGCGCTTTAACCGCGAAGCTTTTGGGAGCGGAGAGAGCGAGGGAGCGGGGTGAATTGCGGGAGGCGCGGGAGGTGGTTGCGGGTCTGTTGTGTGGTGGGATGGATAGGGAGATTGCGGTGGGGTGGTTGGAGGCGTGGCAGGAGTATGGTGGGGAGGGGAGGGGGGGCAGGGGGAGAGGAGTCGAGCGCATTGGCGTTGGGGTTTGGCGAAAGACTGATCTTGCGAGGTAGGAGGACGTCGTAGAGAGTTAGGGTATCTTTCGACGCTCAATCAGGTGTCATGGACATCGATGCCCGTGGGATGGGTAGGGTCTTGATATGCGGACCGTCACGAGTGTCGAATGCTGGTAGTCCGGTTTACCATCTTGCTAATGACTCTGAGGCGGCAGAATTGCGGAGGCTGAGGGGAGATGGTGATTTGTCGTCGACATTGTCTAAAGCTTCCAATTGTTCTATTAAAAATGCGGTGTACACGTCTTACAGCACAAAACCATTCTTCAAGAGCCCAACCAGGGCTTTGGATATCCCTCCCCAAGGGTATCTGTACTCTTTATTCGGTGGCTATTGTTTTCAAAGTCATAGTATGTCTACCACTTCCAGTCAGTAGCAGCAGTGCTCACCACTTGATCCAACTTACATCAATTCTCTCCATACTGAAGCTCGACAAGCCCTTTCCTCAACGTCTCGTCTCTCGCATGTCCCCTCCCTCCCTCCAGGACCTCACGCCTTCCCCGTACTTCCGAACATATCCATACTCTCCTCCACAACCTCCTGCATCCTCCTCGTCCCCTCCTCCATCAACGCCGTCAACCCCAACCTCCCCTCCTTCTGCAGCTCCATATACCGCCTATTCACCACCTTATTAATATTCACCTTACTGATCCCCACCCCTATCAACCTCTCATAAATCTCCGGCGTGAACGGATCCGTCCCATGCGCCACCAATCTCACCCCTCTCTCCCCACCCACAGCCTCATTAATGCCCTCCAAGCGCTCATACTCCAGCCTCACGCCTCGGGGCCCATACTCGCCATGCACGTTCCCAAACGCCGGCGCCAGCCAATCAATGCCCGTATCGACGAACCTCCTCGCCTCCTCCGCCGTCGTCAGCACCCCCTCCAGATCCGCCGTCTGCGCCACGCCGTCCTCCCCGCCCTCGATGCGCCCGGGCTCCGCCTCCGTCGCGATGCCCCGCTCGTGGCAGTACGTCGTCAGCTCGCGCGTCAGCTTCAGGTTCTCGTCTTTGGAGTAGTGGCTCATGTCCACCATGATGCTGTCGAAGGCGCCTAGGTCGGCGGCTTCGCGCACGAGGGCTGGGGTCTGCGCGTGGTCCATGTGGACGGTGAGGGGGACGTGGGCGGAGCGGGCCATCGAGGCGCAGAGGTGCGCGAGGTGCGGGGTGTAGGATAGGCACCAGGGGAAGAGGAGGAGCATGGCGGGGGAGCGTTTGGCTTCGGCGGCGCGGAGGGTGGCGAGGGCGCCTTCGAGGTTGTACTGTTGAGGAGGGAGATTAGACATTGCATTCGCTTTCAGAACATTTGTTGGAGAAGGCGCGCGATGCGTTAAGGAACAGCTTACCACGCAGACGGCGGGGATGGCATATTTTCCTTTGACGGCGGCGTCGAGAATGGCATTGGCTTTGTTGTTCTGGAGTCGCCCCATGGTCGAGGCGGAGCTGAGTGAATCAGGTATAATTGAAGGACGTCATAGATCAATTCGGATCGAGCGCATCGAGTGAGGAGATCCCGAGCAAGCGATGGATGATGGGCGGCCGATTATGACCTTTGGCACCGGATTTTGTGATGGTGTTCAAGAAGCTTTCTGGCCAAAGATGTGGTTGGGAGTCGCATCGAGTACCCCTCGTCCACTGCCCCGCTACGCGATGACGAAAGTTCTGCTAAAAGAACGCGAGTCTCGAACCAGTCGATGGCCATAAGACTTGTACAAAGCTGCAGATGCGGGCACTTTAATACTTCATCAGGCGCAGTGAACCAAATAAATGCGAGACAGACCCAATTCATTCGACACAATCAGGAAAATTACACGCTAGAAGAAAGACTAGCTCCGCTGAATCGACACAGGAGTACCCCGATAGACCTCTGCGAAAAGCATCACTCTAGTGCACAGGGTCACTCTTTTTGCTGCGACCTCCGACTAGAGTACGTTGAAGACAGTATGTAATGTTCCAGTATTCGGTGAACACTAGTTGCTAGCCCGGGTATCACGGACTGGAAAGAGAGCATCAATGGTATATTGGATCTTTTGGAAAGCTTCATAAACGAATACCTGCAATATGTACCTGCACCTGTGATAGCGGTCACCATAAGACCAATTACATTGCAATAGTACTTGTCGAGGCGTCGTGAGAGCACAAAACCAAGAAGAATAGTCCTTTAGACTCACTAGATCATGCTTTATGTCTTCCAAGCTGCTGCAACATCAGATGATGGTATGGGTGGGCTTTTCCCCTCTTAACAACCATAACGTGTTGTTGAAGAGATCGAGGAGAGGACAAGGGCCCGCTGACCTGCTCCAGCTATGTATACTCTAGGTGCGCTAAGGCCTTTATATGCCCAAAGTGTTGGCCCCAGCGTCGTGACTGTTCAACTGAGCGTCGTGACTGTTGAACTGTCGTAGACTCCTTAACAGCGTGACGACGTTCGAACATGTTCTCGCGCATATCTTGGAAGATCGACGCGAATTCCCCGGTGTCGATAGCGTTGATCCAGTAGACGTATATTCTCCCATCGGCTCTATGGTCGAGCGACCGGAAAGCGGTTCCAAAGAATTGGAACGTGTCCGCCATGAACGTGTCGGGGTCCTTACTCTCTGAGATATGTGGCAAATGCTTGGGGACTGCATACTCATCTAGGTTCTTCATAAAAAGGTCCCTCTTCGTAAAAACCAGAATGATTGGTGCATGCGTTTCCTGACAGACCGTGGCGAATTTCTTCATGGACTCATTCATCTCATCCTCCAAGGAATCAGCATATGGAAGTGATTTATGCTCGTTCTATGGGAGCACTTACTCGATTGTAATCCTCGGTTGGAAATCGATAGCCTGAAAGTCCCACTGTGAAGATAATGCAGTCAGGTAACATGTAGTTTAAGTCACTGTTGCTGTCAAAAGGATCAACATAGGGATCCATGAGTCTGTAATGGATGGTATCTAATTCAAGCTGTATTATCGTGCTTTCATCTGTGCCTTTGCTAGCACGAAGGATGTCCGAGTCGGATGGCACGTAATCTTCTCGCGAGAATTCATCCAGTAAATCTAAGAAGCTGGGATGCCATCAGTATGAATTAGAATTTAGCAAGGTAAGCCGTACAACGCATTGTTATCTGAAGAACCCATCTGCTGGCGAACTCTGGGGCTGGCAGCCAGAGCCCTGCAGGCGTGGACGCAGGATCGAAAACCTTGGCTATCATTCCGGTCTCTATGTAGCCAAAATTCTTTATACTGCAAGAATTTTTTTGTTGGTCATGGTTGCTTGCAAAGTATAATAAGGTTAAGAAGGGGTTCTGCGTGGTACATACGAGATTCTCCTGCCGAGCCCCCTCAGACAGCGGTGTCGGATACTCCGCGTCACTTTTCTCCTCGTGTGTAGTGAAAGAAGCTTTGAACAGGTTCTCCAGGATGAGTCCACGATACTCAAGACGTTGTTCTTGCGAAAATCCGTAACCATACAGAAGCCGAAATTGGTGTCGGATGGTGGTCTTTCCAGAAGATTTAGTACCTAATGCTTCGGGCGCGAATTAGCTATCGAAGCGAGGTCTCCTTGACTTGATTTTGTTTAGTTTAACAACGGAGATATGGCATCTGCTTACCGCATAAAAAGATATTCGCTTCAGGCGGCTGGGAACCCTGCTGCGCCGAAGCTCCTGGGTAAGGCTGCAACGACTTAAACACGCGCTCTCTAGGAGTCTCCATTAGACTGTAATGCTCAGAGTTCTTCAGCACGGCGCAAGATATTGGGAGGGAGACTACAGAGAGATTGGAAACATCGGCCATGCTCAATCCTGAAAGGCAAGACCATCCAAAGGAGTTGGTATCGGAGCGTAGGGATTGGAATGACTTGCGTCGCAGTGTTCGAACGTAGACCCTGGAGCCATATAAATCATCGTCAAAGTCGAAGACAGATCTTGCATTCATAAGAGCGACCTTTTGTGTGAGAGTTGTGTGCACCGGTCTCCTCGGAATGATGGTCGAAACATCATCCTCGTCATTGCTTGGATCAGTTGAGTAAGTGGAGGCCACATTCGGGGCTCGAAGTTGACCTTCAAGACTGCCGAGGCGGGTGGACATCTCTTGGCTACTTTGCAGTAACTGGTGTACTAAGTCGGTGAGGGTTCCGATGGAAGTGGTTGCTTCTTCCATGGAGGCACTTGAAGTCGGCGAACACAATGTAAGTTTTACTCCTGGGTACCGCTATCCTAAGAAATCACATTGCACTTACCAGGTGAGTGTCGTGAGGATCAAGGTTAGAGTTACCTTGGACCACTTCAGGCGCTCGAGCAAAGCTGTCAGGGAAGACTCTTGCCGAGCCCAGGCAATTCGGGCCCATTTCTTCTGCGGTTGATTCAGATTGAGTGAGGTGAGAATCGCTTCCAACTCTGAGAAGGTCATGACACAGGTCGTCAGGGTGACTACGATCTGATCCACCATGATAAGCTTTGTCCGCGCTTGGGAGCCAGACTTCGCTCCAGTTAGATAGCCCTGAACCTGAGCGAGCGAAGCACTGATACTAGAAACTTCGAGCAAAACATGCTCCGCCAGCGTTGGTGCATTCTTTACACTGTGAATGAACGTTGTGAGCACTTGGGAGGCCTTGGCCGTAGCAACAAGCAAGCCCACCACGGATGCTGCAACTGATAGCGGATCCATTGTCAAGAATATGCCGACGAGGCAGGATTATGCCAATCATTCGCAGTCTCGAGTCCTTGATGGCACTTCTGAGGAGACAAAAAGTCCAGCCATGAAGACGCACTGGTGCAGACCGACCATTGCTCTTATGTTCGGACAAGGCTGATGATGACAGGCATCCACCGAGCATAGCCTGCGTCTCCCGCCTTGCAGTTTGCCCGGGTGCCGCTCTTGGTAACGTAGTACCCCATCCAATTGATTGTAGACGCGAAGCATCTTTGCATGTGTGACAAGGCAAGTGTGATCTTCTTCCCCTTGACTGGGTACTCGTGCTCCCAGGAGTGGAGAGAATACTGAAGTCTTCGCCACGAGCACTTCAGTGGAGGCTTGGCGTGGCTGACCGAAGCGGGCTAGACTCGTTGTGACTGCTGGCCTCCTTTCCGGAGTAATGTCGGTGCCCCACCGACAATTAAGGCTACGCGATCGTCATGTCATTCCGCGACAACATTCTCAGCCATCTCTCCGAAGGCCTCTCTGCGCTATGGAGAGCTGTGTGGAATCTAAGGGCACCGGTCATCGCAGGTCTCCAGCGGAGATATCTCCCTTCATCCGCCCTTCAAAACCCTGACCATCGTGACTGCGGGGCTCTACGGTTCTAGACTCGGGAATTCAAGATGCTCCCCGCGTTGAGATATGGTGCGTGTCGGATCAGATGATTGACCCTCGACCAGAGCAACGATTTGGAATACCGTTCTCTTGCTTCTCTAATAAGACTTAAGATCCCAGTCAGTGTCCAGTAGGCAACCTCAAACGCTTCGTCTCGGATTCCATCCTTCACCATGTCCGACTACGAGAAGAAAGAAACCCCGCCCAAGGGTATGGAGATCTCCAATCGCGCTGCCGGCGAACAGGATGACATGTCCAAAAGGAACTACATTCGCTGGGATGCCGAAGGCGTCGAGAAGGTCCCTCCGAACGAGGCAGAAGATATCCAGGCCGTAGCGGATATGATCAATGCTTGCCAGAAGGCACAGTGGAACAGTCATCGCCACTGCTTCAGCGGTTTGTGTGCCTCACAAGTGATGAATGATCCTGGGCTCATACCTCCCAGGGACCCACGCCCGTACACAAGGTCTAGTCAAGGGGAAGTTGGTCGTGCCGGACGACTTACCCAAACACCTGAAGCAGAGTCTATTCGAACATGGCGGCGAATATCAAGTGGTCGCTCGTTATAGTAGCGAGCCAGGCGACCCAGGTCTTGATGTGGGTTGTCCTTTACTGGTTATACTCAACCTCGCTGAAAGTGCGTTTGTAGGACCGCATTCCACAGCCTCGAGGCTTCGCTATGAAAGTGTTCAATGTTCACGGAGAAATGCTCGAAGCTGGCAAAGACGTCCCCACACACGACATCGAATTCAATTCTACACCCGCGCTGGACCTTGCGGACGCCAAGACTACTAAGGAGATTATTGATCTGAGAATGAAGTACGGCAACAACCAGCCCGAGCTGTATAAAAAGTTGGAAGCTCGAGACGACACAAAATTGCAGAAGGCACGGGACACGGTCAGGAACACACACCTGGAGAGCACAAGACAATACTCGCAAACAGCCTACCGCTTCGGCGACTATGTTGCCAAGTACTGCCTGGTTCCATCATCCGAGACACAGAAGAAGCTATACGATGAAACCGTCAAGCCGGATGAGCATGAGTCAGACATCCTCAGCAAATGGTTGAGCAATTTCCATTCCTCTCATGATGCCGAGTACCTGCTTCAGTTCCAGCTTTGCGAGAACCTCGAAGACCAGCCGGTCGAATATGCAGGCAAGGTTTGGGACCCGGTGAAGTACCCCTGGCAGACCGTTGCGAGATTGGAGATTCCGAAGCAAGACTCGTTCAACTACGAGCTGAAGACCTTTTGGGAGGACCACTTGAGGGTTGACCCTTGGCTCGGATTGAAGTCGATGCAGCCTCTCGGCGGACCCAATAGACTTCGACGTGTTGGTCCGTGTCCTGTACTCGCGCTGTTCTATTCTTCGCTGATAGGTCGCATAGTCTACCCTGCAAGCAGCAAGTTGCGTCGGATCATGAATGGGAGGAAGGAAATGATGATCAAGTCGATGGACGAGGTTCCGTAAGCAATTCCCTCCGGAACATAATCTCCGACATACGCTCATTGTGCCACAGAGGTCCGCTCCCAGCGCCAATGGCACAAATGGCCTGATCACGATGTCGTTGAGGTAGGATTCGCTCCCCAGCATGACAGGTCTTAGGGATTAGTGATGTTCGTGCTGTTCAGCACGTTCGCGTCTATACTGTACATATTATAGCTTCCTATAGGCATCTAAGACTGCATGTCTCACTATCCTGAACTCACAAACATATATCTACTGGTAAAGGACTCTCCAGTGTGATGCCAAGACTTCCGATCTAGACTTGGCCGTTAGAGGCCGTACTTTTCTTTCAGTGACATATCGAAGTGACATGATTGGCTACAGGTGGCCATTGGATGTTGAGGCGAAAAAGGTGCATGACATCGAGCGTCAATTGTGTGCTAATCCGTTAACATCAACGACGACAATTCAACAAGATGGCTAGCAGTCCCATGCTCTATGGCAGCAGATACTTTAGTACGATGCATTCGACAGTGGCGGCAGCTCAAGCTTTCATCGCGCAGTCCGTAATTATCATATAGACCATGGGCCCTTTCTGCCCTTGCGTTTTTGCATACTCAATATTCAACCGTCTTCATACCACCCCCGACCATCCCTCTATATCTGTAGATATCCGATCTTCGTGTATCTCCCACGTACCCATCGTCAGTGCTCGCCACCTCCACCTCCACCTTCCACCATGAACACAACCGAACCACCCACCACATCCGTCCTCTCCTCCTCCAACAAAATTCCTGACTCCCCTTCCCTCGACCCCGAGAAACAAGCCATCGGCTCGCCCGCAACCAAAGTCTCCGCCTTCAAAAGCCTCGGCCTCCTCGACCAGTTCCTCGCGCTATGGATCTTCCTCGCTATGGCCATCGGCATCATCCTGGGGAACTTCGTGCCCAGCACGGGGCCGACGCTGCAGAAGGGGAAGTTTGTGGGCGTTAGTGTTCCGATTGGTATGTCCATCCTTTTCCGGGGTGGAATTTGGGGGAAGAGAGGGGAGTGAAGTTGAGGGAAGGAGTGAAGGGGGGCTGATGGGTGCTATAGCGGTGGGGCTCCTGGTGATGATGTACCCCATCATGTGCAAGATCAAATTCGAAACGCTCCACCACGTCTTCCGCCAGCGCGCGATATGGGTACAGATCGCCTTCAGCGTGTTCGTGAACTGGGTCATTGCGCCTTTCCTCATGGTAACCCCCTCCCCTCCCCTCTCCTCCCCTCCCCCCCACCTCCCTCACAAAACTAACGCACGCCCCTCCCCCTCCAGCTCGCCCTCTCCTGGGCCTTCCTCCCCGACCGCTCCCCCCTCCGCGAAGGGCTCATCCTCGTCGGTCTCGCGCGGTGCATCGCCATGGTACTGATCTGGACGGGTCTCGCGGGCGGGGACAACGAATACTGCGCCATCCTCGTGGCCATCAACTCCATCCTCCAAATGCTACTCTACGCGCCCCTCGCCATCCTGTTCCTCTCCGTCATCGGGCGCTCCGGCGAAACGCTGCACGTATCGTACTCCACCGTCGCGACCAGTGTGGCTGTCTTCCTTGGCATCCCGCTCGGGGCGGCGATCGTGACGCGGTTTGCGCTGCGCAGGGTTGTGGGCGCGGGGTGGTATGAGCGGGTGTTTTTGAGATATCTGTCACCGCTGTCGCTGCTTGGGCTGCTGTTTACAATCCTCGTGCTGTTCGCGTCGCAGGGGCGGAGGGTGGTGCATCAGATTGTGGCGGTGGTAAGGGTGGCGGCGCCGTTGGTGGTGTATTTTTTCATTGTGTTTTTTGTGACGCTGCTGGTATGTCATAAATTGGGGTTCGGGTATAAGCTGGCGGCGACGCAGAGCTTCACGGCGGCGAGCAATAATTTTGAGCTGGCGATTGCGGTGGCAGTGGCGACGTTTGGGGCGGACAGCGATCAGGCGCTGGCGGCGACGGTGGGGCCGCTGATTGAGGTGCCGGTGCTGGTGGGGCTGGTGTTTGTTGTTAAAAGGATTGGGAAGCGGAGGGGGTGGAGGGATTGATGGAGCCGGCGCGGGAAGAAGATGATGAATGATAATAATGTCGCAGGCTGAACTCTCTTTGGGTTTATGCTTTTGAATGCTGCACTGATCCCCAACTCCACGCTTGCTGCCAGTAAAGGGGTATCACAAATCCATGCCCAAAACGTCTACTATGCTTCAGAACCACACCACCCCAGCCACAATCCCCACCGTCAAGCCCAGCATACTCCTCGCGCGCTGCCGCGTCGCCATATTCGCCAGATCCACCAACGACCCATCGCCTGACCCTTTGCCCCCAGCAGCGTGACTGCTCGTTGCGGTTGCACTGCTTGACGCCGTCGTGGAGCTTGCCGTCCCCGTCGCCACTGCCCTCTCCGCACTCTGCACTTCCCCACTCGGCAGCGGATGCTCGAGGGTATTACACGCCGTCGCCCAAGCACCCAAAGGGACTGTGAGCGCCGTAGGGTCGGTATGGGCGTTGCAGTGGTCGGTGACGCAGGTGATGAGGGAGGAGAACATGGAGGGCTGGGCTAGGGCGGTGCCGCAGACACCTGTCGAAGCACCGTAATCGTTAGTAAATGGGGTACGCTTGGTGTAGTAAAAGTGTTTAGGGCTCATGGATGGGGCAACGTACATAAAGTAGCGGTGTCCGTTGCATTCTGGTTGGGGCAATTGGGGAACTGGCTCTGGAAACAGGTCTGCCAGCAGGTGGGCAGTGTGGTGAGGAAGTTGTCGGTGGGCTGTGTGTAGGTGGTGGTGAGGATAGCGAGGAGCGGGGGGAGGAGGGTAAGAGGGTGAGGACGCATGCTCGCGAGAGCTGTGAAGGAAGGAGATGAGCTTGTAGAGAGATGGGATCTTGGAATGCGGATGAAGTGGTCAAGGTAGTAAGAGCTCTATGCTGTGGGCAAGGAGAGTCTGAGAGATGGTTCTGAAGGAACGGCGTCACTACTGGGGTTTGGAAGAGGAGAGTCACGTCTGAGGAATTGGCGATGGGCGCTGTTGCGTCATTGGTCAATGGCTTCTCTGTTTCAAGGGCAGGTCGTTTCCGTATCACTGCCGACAGGAGTAAGCGATGTTTCAGTGTGTTCTTGGCAGGCACGTGATCTCACTCTCCCTCTGAAGCGTCGAAGGTATGGTTCGTAAGCCAACTTGGATCACCGCTTCTTTTGGTTGATTGAAGGAGCTGCTGATCCTTCGCTCCTAGTTCTATCTATTCCAACGTACGCTTTGCTGCATTGACGGCCTCCATATGCCTCAGGTACTGCCAAGTCCCAGCTTGGTCATCTCCGATTCAGACACGTTGCTTCTCAAGAGCAGCACGTAGCAATCCAATGCTGTACCGCATGCAGTGCGCTATCCGACGAGACAGCACACGTTTCCTTTCACAAAGTAGTCTGGTATCGACTGCGGTCCCAGCTTCATCATGGTCTTCTTAGCGGAGCAAACCATCCCCATACCTACCAAGGACATCAACTCATGGATTTTTGACGATGTTTCCTACGACCCTAACAGGCCTGTATGTTTCTCTCCCGTGAGCTTCCGAGAAAGCTGAGGCCGTATAGATCTATCACGACGCTGCGAGGCCTGAGCGGACCATCAGCAACAATCAAGCTAAGGCCATCGTACGTAAATTGATTGCCGGCCTGAAAAGATGGGGTGTGCGCCCAGGACAGAAAGATGTCGTCTGTCTGCACGCCTTCAACGACATCATGTACTCGATGCTCTTCCTAGGCACCATCGGCGCCGGAGGCATCTTCGCTGGGACGAACCCTGGGTACACGCCGTATGAGCTCGTGCATCATACTCGCACTGCGGATGTCAAGTATCTGATCACAGAACCGGAGACGCTACAATCAATTCTAGCGGCTGCTAAGGAGTGTAACATTTCGAAATCCAACATACTGATTTTCAACGTCAACGGCCAACCTGTACCGCAGGGATTCCAATCTTGGGACACACTGCTAGATAAGGGCAAGGACGATTGGCTGTGCTTCGACAACCTACAGACAGCCAAAGATACTGAAGCCGTAAGGTTGTTCAGCAGCGGCACTACTGGCCTCCCTAAGGCCACAATGATCAGTCATTACAATCTTGTTGCCCAGCACACTATCTGTTGGAATGTCGACCGAAAGGACTACGATGTTCGAAGACTTCTCTGTCTGCCTATGTTTCATGCAGCTGTCTTTCCTGTCGCTCACACCACAACGCTTAAAGCCGGTCACGCTTCCTATGTGTTGCGGCGCTTTGAGCTTGAAGGCTTTCTCCAGACAATCGAGAACTATCAAATTACGGACTTGATTATGGTGCCGCCTATTGTCATTGCAACCATCATGTCTGATTTAACAGATAAGTACAGCCTCAAGTCTTTGAGAGCCGCAGTCTGCGGCGCTGCAGCGTTAGGGATTGGCCCTCAGAAGCGGTTCCAACAATTGATGAGCGCAAATGCGCCTTTTACACAAGTTTGGGGTGAGCGCCCCGGCCGCATATTCCACGACAAGACTGACCCCGTTGCAGGTATGACCGAGCTCTCGTGCCTCGCGACACGCCATCCCTACCCAGAGCATGATGATACCGGCAGCATCGGGCGAGCACTGCCGAACATTGACACGAAGTGCGTTTATCACCCAGTAGTGCTGTGTAAGCCAACATTAACATTCTAACAGACTAGTCGACGACGAGGGCACTGAAATTACAGCTTACAACACCCGCGGCGAATTCTGCATCCGCGGCCCCACCGTAATCCCAGGCTACCTCAACAACCCATCCGCCAACTCCGCCTTCGACCAAGACGGCTTTTACCACACCGGCGACATCGTTCTCTGCGACGCAAAGACCAAACTCTGGTACATCGTCGACCGCAAAAAAGAGCTCATCAAAGTCCGCGGCTTCCAGGTCGCACCCCCGGAACTCGAAGCCGTGCTGCTGAGCCATCCCCGGATCGTGGATGCTGCTGTGATTGGTGTGCCGGCGGGCGAGGGCGACGGGCAGTTGCCGCGGGCTTATGTGGTAAGGAGACCTGGAAAGGCTGGGGAAGCGCTGACGGAAGCGGAGCTGAAGGCGCATGTTGCTGGTAAGTTGGCGAAGTATAAGCAGCTCCATGGTGGGGTGGTCTTTGTGCCCGAGATCCCGAAGACGGCGAGTGGGAAGATCTTGAAGAGGGTATTGAGAGAGCAGGCCAAGAGAGAGATGAGCGCAAAATTATGATATAAACCTAGCATCTCCAGTGTTGGCTTTATGTATAGCTCGCAATGGTAAAGTCATGGATATGTAACGAATCGTCTCAATGGTTTCTCGAAGACTTTCGCTACAGCACATACCGATCCCCCAAACTGCAAACCATCGCAAACAAAACTGCCGACCGATGTGTTCTAGGACCAAGTCCAGGACCCAAAAATTGGCTGTCCTTAAGTACTGTAAGCATCTTCATCCGGAGCTAGCTGCTTGAGACTCTTCGACTTTGTAAAACGCAAAATCCAACCGCAGATAAAATAATGATCTCTTATCTTCCCTGCTATGAGGTAGATCCAAACTTGAAAACGAAAAAGGGATTATGATCGTCCTGGGGATCCAACCCAGAATCTCTAGATTCGTAGTCTAGCGCCTTGCCATTCCCCCACACGCTTTGCGGAGTTACCACTGGATGACTGAAACTCAAGGCGGAACTACTTACACCTATGCCAAAGACGGTGGCGTTGGAACTGGACGTGAATTTTGTGAGTTAGACTGTTAATATTTTCGAAATCACCACAAAGCCTAATTTGGCTAGCTTAGACGGGTTCAGATTCTAGCACAAGTATCTCAATTGATTACGTAAATCAGATATAATCCTCTTACTAGGAGATAAAAGATTTTCTACTCAGATATAATTTGTTAGTATGTTATATCTCTAAGAGAGTTTATTAATAAATTATTAGCTGTTGCAATTAAGAGATACTTTCGAATTGTAATAACAACAACTAGCTAGATTATAGCACTTGCTACTTTTGCTCGAATATATGGTGTGGTGTCTAGTACTCTGCAAGGGACGGGCTTTTTGAGGGCCAAAATTGCCTGAGCTTAAAGCTTGCCACCTATACTGGGTCACATTTTCAAGTGGAGTAAGCAACAAGGTTTCCTGAATCTGGTTTCTGACCTGTCGATTAGCCTCTGAGTCGCATTGCTATCCTACGTGGTGGCAAGTAACGATGCACCAATTCTTTGCACTTGATGAGGAAGCGTTTGGACGAAACAACAATTGATTCGTCGACCAGGCTAACTTATGGCAAAGAGGCAATATCTTATTTGCGTAGAATTGCTGGACCAAACGATGAGGGAGATGACGATGCATCAGGAGCGAGGTGTTGCCCCTTGCCATCAGCTCTTGGAAAGTGGTGCATCATCCAATGCGTGGGGATAGCTGATGTGTTTCTTTTTCTTCTTACTTTTCATCCAAGTCGTACTTGATCCGCGTAACGCTCTGGCTCCGTTCGAAAGTGTCTGAATAAATGGTTACCAACAGTTGCACATGCTAGGCGGATAGATGGGAAAGAATCCCCTGGGTGCCGATGAAATCATATTGACAACCCAGCCAGCCTGAAGAAGTGCGTTTTAGGCCAGAATCTGGGTTCGTGTATCAACCCATGTTCCAATCCCCACCGCGTACTTTCTTCTAAGGCCTCGAGCCATTGACGCTCATCTCTCCAGGCGTGCTTCCGATCAACCTCCATGTACCGCCCCTTCACCTCCCAACCCCAGTTGCGCATCGCCTCCACCGCGTTCGAGCTAATCTTGACTGCGCGGCGGCTGTACGGACGCCGCTCATCGTATACCTCCACGTCCCCAAGCTGCAGAGTCACGCGGCAGCCCCTGCAGCTACGGCGGATCCTCCGCAGCAGCCCAATGTCGCTGGTCATCACATCCTCATGCGAATGGAACGTGACGTCCTCAAGCGCGGGGAGTCCCGCAAGGATTTGGAGGCCGCGATCGCCGATCTTGCTAAACTGACTGACAATGTCGTTGTCGAGCAGCGTTCGCTCGATGGGTGGGTATCCAAGTTCCAGGTAACGTAGGTGTTGGTACGCGACGTCGGTCAGATTCCACTCGAAGTAGAGGAAGTGTATCAAGGATTGTTGCCGCAAGAACTGGAACCTGTTGCACCCATAGAAGATCGAGGCTGCTTCGTCACGGATTACTTTGCTGACGCGGAGTAGCTTCGCGTTAACGGTCCACTTCTCAATCTCCGGGTCCCTTAGAAAGCAGACGAGCGATTCTTTTCTGGGAATCTGAGCTCCCTCGAGAATCTTGACATCGGAGAGGAAAAGTTCGAGGACATCAAGTGCGATTGGGCTTTCGTTGATCAGGCACAGGCGATAGATCTTGTTGCGCACCTCGCCAGGGAGGTCGTTGAATCGGAATGCTGGTGTAGGGCCGGGGGAAAGGTCCGTAGGAGGCGAAGGACTTCGAAGTAACGAAGTGACAGGTGCTTTTCCATTGATCAGACATACATGCCAGGCCTGACTATGGGACGCGCCGTGGAGATGAAGTAAAATAGTATCCACGTGTTTTGGCGATGGCGATCCCTGCTGACACGCTTTGCCAAATCAGGAACAGGTCTATTTTAGCCTTCTGGAGCCAGCATCGCATCCTCCATAATTCCTACGTTCCTTGTCAGAAGTCTACAGCAATGTAACGAAGAGAGCATGCTTAGAGGCGGCTCGAGATGGATCTGCAGCCTCCAAAGCTTGGCTATTGCTCATCGTTCTTGCTATATTCGATACCAAAGCTACGTCTCCAAGTGAGCATGCATACTTCTAAGTTTTGTCAGTGGTCTAACGATCGTCGAGTCATTATCACTGCCTGCGAGGTGAGTTTTCTCATTTACTTTCACAAGCTGCTGGCATGTGACGATTCTAACATCAAATTGTCATCATTGGTCGTTGTACATAAAGTTCCTTAGGCACGTGCTCGTTTTATTTCATATCTTTGCTCTACTTAATGACTCAGTCGAAATGCTGAGCCCATTCATCACTGTCCATCATATCTTCCACCTCCGAATCTAGTTCGCCCGAGCTCTGTGTGCATGATGGGAATGGTAGCTCCTCCTTGTCTTCTTCGTGATTTTCAACCTCTTCGTCCGGCATCACGATAGGTCTGCAAGCGCGGCAGTGGAAAAATCGGAAGCGTTCCACAATTCGCAGGTCATTGGATCGAGGGCTGCTGTCCATAATACGCTCCACTGCCGCTAATATAAACATCGGGGGCGACGTTTCTGCCCCGAAGAGATCGCCGAGCCCGTGCTCTGCGAGAGAGTCAAGATAGGCGGCCAGGTTTGGCGCTGCCCGCAAGTGCGCCATAGGCCCTGGGATAAGACTCATTGGAATATTGACTGGCCCAGAGTCCCAATATGGCGCTTGGGTGTGAGGATATTGAATGGGGCACATTGACGATAGGCACGGTGGATACGGCGGAAGACTAGCCGGCGGTATGATCACTGAAGTTTCCGATGGCGGCATTAATCCGTACTGGTGATAAAAAGTCGCGGTTGGGATGTGCTCGGGGAAGAAGAAGTAAGTGCTGTCAAGGTAACCTTCTTCCTCATTAGACGCGCGAGGTGCCTCGACAAGATCCGAGTATTGCAGAAAGACGCTGTCAACGTCACTGACGGCAAGTTCGCTTCGCTCATCGCGATTGTCGTGTGAGAGAGGTGTTTCTCTGTCTTCCTCGAAGCTTGTGGAGTCAGGCTCGTCGTTGCCACTAAAGTAGGCATCCGAGAGGCCATAGGCGTCCCAGAAGCTATCAGCATTGTCCTCTGGGGCGATGTTATCTTCTTGGCTAAAATCGTTCTCCAGAGATTGTATCTCACCAAGCAACAAATCGCCGTCCTGGGTCTCCTCATGACCAATATTTTGAAACCATTCCCGCAGGTGACGCCGATTGGCTCGTCTCGTATACACCAAACTTTGACGAATATCGAGCGTTGGCTGTCTACGTGCGATTATGCGTGCCCGGTAGTCCGGACAGTGCCACCAGCGGAACCTGTAGAGCAAGTCCTCGCTTGCAATGTTCTCCGATCCGGTCAAGCGTCTCAAAAGCGCGGCCCACACCGCCGCTGGAGGGCAATTCCCTTCAAACACATGCTGCACGTTATGGTGCGCCAGCACCCCGATCAGTAGAGCGCTAGGCGCTCGTTGCTCCAAATAGTAGCTGCCAGCATTATGCGCTTCACGGATCGGGCAGGACCCGTCCTGTAGCCCAGGGCATCTTGGCATTGAGGGATCAGTGATAAAGGGGGCCGTGATCCAGTAAGATGGCTCCAGGCCAATCCAGATTTCCTCTTCGTCCGTCTGCATTTCCATGCCGGGTATCAAGTAATTGCTATAGCCAGGATAGGCGGTTGGTGGCCCTCCCTCAATCTTGTCGTAGTCTGGCAATGAGCTGGGCGAAGCCGTAGAGGCCCGACTCAGCCCTCCAACATCATTTCCGGGTTGTCGACCTGCGCCGGTGTACAGCATCAAGCTATGATAGCTCGGCGCTGGGGAAATAGGTATCGGTATAATGGGCTCCGGCAAAAATTCCACAGGAGTATGTGATATCGAAAGGGGAGAACTTGGCTCGATCGAGCTTGTTTCTGCCCGAAATCGAGACACATATATCGCTGGAAGAGTGGGTCGTCGTGGCCACCTTGGTCTGGCCGAAGAAGTATTAGAGCTATCGTTCTGCGCAGAAGAGCTAGGGGAAAATGCGCCTACACGTGATAGCCGATCGTCGGGGGCCGTCCAGCGGCGACGACGGATGGCACCCGGCCGATTCACGGAGTTTAAATTAGACATGGTGTTGGAGATGCTGAGGATTAGACGTTTGCTGGTTAGCAAAAAGACTCTTAGCCCGGAAGAGTCAAGAATCGAAAGCTGAATCGGATTTGGATGTAGACTGGACCTCTCTGGACTCGAAAATGGCTGGGAAGGTGCTTAATATAATGCCATCGTACTGGTACGAGACTCTGGAGTCTTGAGAATAATCAAATGAGTGACACAAGACGACAACGGCATTGTCGCCGTAGGATCTGGTGTTCTTCATCACATCCAGACAATGGGGTAGCTTTACTGACATATAGTATATATTGAAGATTGGCACAATGCCAACATTTTATCGTCCACTGGAACGATGAGTCGGCATGGCAGGCTGAAGAGTAGATGCCCTAGGCGTTTATGGGCCAAGGTCCTTGTGGAGTCAGAATCGCAAAAAGTTGAAGTTCGCCATCCGGTTCAGATCCGCGCATCTAGTCGCTAGACTCTTGACCCAAGGGGAAGGAACAGTCTGGAAGAGAATCATAGTATCCTGTGGAGTGCGTGTTCTCCTACCCTCGGCGAGATTGGCGGACAATGGCTTTGTCTCGTCGGAGCGTTGTGACACCACGATGTAAGTAGCATCTCTTTGGGGGCTGCTTCTTCCTTTGTTCCTATGCTCGCAACCATGATTCTTCTAGGGGGATTTCCGCCAAACCACGTGATGGACATGCTCTCACTCTCTTCTAACAAACAGTAATAGCCTGGATGTACCTGGAATGCACTTGTGATGAGTACTCGTCGACTGGCCTTCCATAAGACCGTTAGCTGTTGCGCTAAGCTTTGCGCTCGAATGCGTATCTGGTGGTTCGACAGAGCCCGGGCTCTTTACGCTCCCCTTGCTCATGATCTGTGGATTGGCTCACTGCAAAACCTTCGCAATATTCTTTCGACTTGAGGAAGTTGAACTGCCTATGGGAAAGAAGTTGTAGTAGGAAGAAGAGGTATAGACGGAGACGGAATAGCCATCAAAGACATCTTTCAATCGACTTTCGTCACTCTCTCGTACAGCGGCTGCGAAGTGCACTGGACTGGACAGCCCAGCTCACATAGTCCTCTCGGACTCAATACCATCAGAATTGGTGTATCCAAGGACAAGGTTGATCAAGGTAACTTTCCTTCAGATTTTCCCTTTGCGAGTATGACAGTATTGAGGTTCTAAATGAGCGACATGCTCTTCGAAGCTCGATCGGGGGCTCCCATTACAGAACAGAGAAGCTGTCTTGATCCACATCGCTCACATCATGCGAGCAGCAGTCCTTTTTGGGCGAGATACATGATGCATGCTTCCATACATCTCATAGCTACTTGACCCAAGGACAATCACCACCAAATGCCAGAAATGCTACTCTCTGTTCCGGCTACTCCACCAGCGTTGGCGGCGATGGATAGTATTGAATCCGATGTGACAACAAAGACTCGACTGTCCTGCGACGCGGGCTTTAGACCTTTGTACCTGCCTACGTCCGTCGTGCAGCTTCAGTCTGCTTCAAGCATTATATGCCAGCGTCGAAAGGCGGTCAGTGGATTATCAATGAGGCGAATGACATACTTCGGCTGCTAGTACAGTGAGTAGACTTCTAACATAAAATATTTTCAAGAATACTGGCAGTCGGCTTCTACTATCCTACCAAGAAGATCCATCGATCGGTATTGAAGGGAGAAAGTTGCATTGATTACATAGCCCTGAACGTCCAGGCGAACATATGCGCAAGTCCCGTCAGTGCGGCACTTACTCGTTCCGATCGGCAAAGTCAGAGATTCGCTTCAGGCCTGTCTTATCCCAAGCGGCGGTGCTGTTGCAGTCTGTTTCGCGCATCATCGGAAGATTCCTCCCTCACCGCGCATGCGGCCAGAAGCAAGCGACATGCGCAAAAGCATACATTGACTTCGACACCATGCTCACCTCCCACTCGTCTCCGTGTCCTTGGATCCCAGGCACTGCGAGCCGCATTCCATCATCGGAAAAATCAACAAGCCCAGGATCCTGCAACTATCGCCTCAACTCGACATGTTATCCCCTACCCTACACCTCACCGCCGTCCTCCTCGCCTCCACCCTCACCCCCACCCTCGCCCAAACCCCATCCTCCTTCCCCCCCCACTGCCTCCCCCGCCTCGCCTCCTCCCCCCCCCTCGACCCCCAAGCCTGCGCCTCCGCCCTCAACGAATTCCTCTCCTCCAACCCACCCCCCACCAACATCTTCACCACCTCCCCGTCCCCCTCCTCCTCCGCCATCTCCCTACCCTACAACCGTACCTACATGGGCTGCAGACTCCGCATCGAGCTGCTCTACGCCAGGGAAGTCATCCAAAGCGTGCAGGATGTATGGACCCAGGGCGTGGCGCTGGATACGAAGTGTGTGGTTGATGGGGGGTTTCTGGGCGGTAGGGTGTTTGTCAATGGGGAGGGGTTGGTGGTGAGTTTGAGGCCGGAGGGGGATGGGGAGTGGGAGGGGAGGTTTAATGGGAGTAGTGTTGTTGTGGGGGGAGGGGGGGAGGGTGGTGGGGATAAGGGACTGGTAGAGGTTACGGCGGGGAGTGGTGGCGGTGGAGGGTCGTGAGGGAGGGATGGGATGGGGGTTGGAGATGCCGGGGAGGGGTGGGAGGAAGTGAGAATCTTTGGGGGTTTGAGGACCGCCTGGAGAAGCTACGAATGAGGGCTGAGACTAGGAGGCCGGTCGTCAGTCCATCGCGGAAGTTCAACGCTTGAGAGGAGGGGCAAGCTCTTGATATGTCAATGGCAGCCATTGTGCGGCACAGTATGGCGGGCAATGGACGTGACCCTAAACACTCCATCGGACCATCAACCGAAATGACATGATACAAGAGTCCAGCTTTTCTCCGTCCTAAAACATCTTCGGGAGACAAGGCACAATCACGGATACCAAATTTGTCAATCCCCATTTCGACCTCTTCTCTTCTCTCTCACTCATCAAATTCATATTGATGAGGGGGGGTACTGTATCCGTTCCGATGTCTAGGCATCCTGCACCCAAAGAATGCCCAACAAGCCTCGCGACCCCTAGTTCGAGACAGCATCAGACAGACTCATGTGCAAGCTTCAGCTCGTCACATGCCCTTCTCATTCCCCATATCTTCTGACCCCCAGCATTCCTTCTGAAATCCGCCGCCATGGCTTGAGGAGGCATGATCTGTAGCAGTCTAGCTTTCATGCTTTGTGGCTCGGTCGGTCAGGCAGTCACACTGTTCATTTATTGGATGGGAACGTACATTTTGCATATGTTGATGAGGATGTACGAGAGATTAGAAATTGCACCACATGCTAGATGGATAATCTGAATATCGTTTCTACACAGGGGCCACAATCCGTTATTTCCTGGCTTAACCCCATTATCCAGCTCAGCGCTTCACCTCATCACCACAAGTCCGCGCCACGGGCCTGATTCAAGCAGGGAGGGACGGAGAGTGTGGACGCTGTAGTTATGCGGCCCGTGAACACCGAGGATCATGACAGGGTTTATGAAGGCGGTTGTGCAACGAGATGGGTTGGTTGATCAGGGAAGGGGGATAGTGTAATCAGTAGGCCAGTTGTTATGCGTGTCTGGAGCTTCTCACGTCTTTTGCGATAAGGGCTACTGGTTTGCGTCGCTTGAAGCATTTGAGAGTCGTTGCGCTTCATGTGTCTAAGTGAGGTGGGAGTGGGTATCTGGGGGGTTTTCTAGGGGATGTTGCGGGGATTGCTGCTTAAAAATGGGGCTTGCGCGTGAAACAGGTTTATGGAGGGCAAGTGCTATTGACGCTAGGAGATTTCAGGACAATTGTTGGTGTACAAAATGTTCTGACGGCAGTGTGGTAGGTCTGATATGGCTCATCCTGCGGAAGCCGTTGTGGCTAGAAACGAAAATCCTAACAAGAAGAAGAGAAATTTCGTGCAACCTACGACTTGGCATCTGAAACCCGTATTCTATTATTTGATGCTGGTTTGTGGCGGCTAGAGCTTGTTATAGCGGTCAGAGCTAGACACTGATCAACAGGCATTACGCCCAATTAAAAGCATCTCCGAGGCAGAAGAGTGTTTTGTCTAGGTCTGTTCATTGCTCGCAATGTTCTATTTACTGTTTGTTGGAACAAAAGACTTCTGTGCCTTACTCAGGAAGCTTGATGTCAAGCTGCGTAATCAATGGAAAGCCAGCTAAGATGCTCGACATTGATGTACGATGCGTCACCGTATCAGATACTGATCCAGCGAGCCATGAACTTCTCAGTGATAGCCTTGGCTTCATCAACCAGGCCTAATTCAAGTAGGAGCTGTACGCTTCCACGGATTCCCGACTCCAAGGCGGAAGAAACTAAAGCGATGTCAGCACTGCTTAGCTCTTACGAGCAACCAATCGACGATACGGCATACTCCATGCGTGGGTGTAGCTAGTGTACAGTCAGCAAGAAGAACTCTCTTTCGGACAATTTCGTGCTCACCTGGTATGCTCTCCGATAAAGATCATCTGTATCGAAATCAGCGCGATTCTCTAGCCGAATATCTGTCTGAATCGTGACTCACGTTATTCTCCGTCCTAAAGAAGGCTGGAATGTACAGCGTATGCATGCCAATGGAGGGCGATGCCCAACTAGCACTCTCAAACGGATCGAGGGCCCAGCAGTGCCGATTATACTTTCCAGTATACTGATCTCGCGCCACTTCACCGTGGATCTCGACCATCGCATCCAGCACATACCGCACGTGTTCCAACTCAGGCATGGAAGCGAAGCGGATGCCAAAGTCGGCGTTTGTGTAGGAGGCTAGCATGACGCCTGGGCCCGTTGAGTTGAGGTTATAGCTGGGGTAGCAGATACTTCCGATGCCCGGGATGTCTGTCGATGTGGAACAGCCGCCAACGATGGGGTTGGCGTAATGCTCCCAGAAGCGAGTTGAGAATTGGAGCGTGACCTGTGATTGGTAAGCGGTGGTCCATGCTGAATGGTAGGAATGGCCTTACCTTGCAGACAGTGGTGTATGGCATATCCGTGATTGCGTCCATGAGTGTGGGGTCGAACACTATGCTGGTTCAGTAATATCATCGTCTTCACGCGTTTTGGAAACTCACAAGTATTTGGAAAACGCCACCTACGGACTTTGGAGAACGGCGCACTGACCATCACATAATCGTATGTTGCGTTGGAATATACAGTATCTGTGAAAGTATTCTTCCACGACAGTTGCACCTCGTTGGTTTTTGGCAAAAATTCCGCTCTCTGGATGAAGCGGTCCATGGTCGTGATCGGGCCAACGTGGGGGTAAAAGGAATATGGCAGTCGATTGAGCCCCTATGTTTTGGTAAGCCAAGACTCTGTCATGAATGCACAGAGGGGCGGAAAAGAGTGTGGAGGGCTTGCATAGCACATTGAAAGTTCATGGCCATCTAGTGCGATGCTCACTCAAATCGACAACATAGAAACAGTGCAAGTCCTGGGGGATAGAAATTGGATCGCTTTACCCCATCGATGGTCCGCCAAGTTGTGGCTCCGAAGTATACACAATCAAAGCTATGTCATTACATTAGAAGATCTCCGGTATCAGCAAGTGCTTGGTTGATCCATACATCAATTTCCAGAAAGGGTCGACTCCGCCAAACTTGCTCTTTGTCAGAGCTTGGTCCGTGATATTGAGCGAGTATTTTAGGTGGTTGTGGAAGTAGGCAAATTCGGACCAATCATCGCCACCGAGGCCTCCGAGTCCTGAATCGAGCCAGGTCTTGTGCGCAGTGAAGACATCCTTTGCCGCTGCAGCCATTGTTGTCGGATTGCAAGTAATAGAGTCTATCTGATTTGTGATATTAGTAACAAGCGGATCGACAGGAATTTGAGCGGTAAGGGTCTTGTTGGCCTTGATCTCAGTAACAGTCGGGGGGAGGCCATTCGGCTTTTTGATCCCATTGAAATAGTACAGTCCATTCGGGTTGTTTTGGATCCAGGGGATAAACTTGACTGTATAATTGGGACGCCCAAGGTTCAATTGATTCATAGCGTCGGCGAGCTGAAAGACCAGCTTCATGTCGTTCACTGGTATACTCTCATTTGATCCTGCGTACTCAATACTCTCGGGAAATCGCATTGGTCCCATTTCCTGGTACTGGTAGTCAAATGGACCACCCTCGAGATAGGCGGTATGAACGCGCCTGTTTCCCGAAATCAGCTTTGATACTATTTCCCTAGATCATCTTGTTTGCTCACCCTCCTAGTCGCTGGCCGGCCTCTAGGATTTCGAGGTTGTGGAAGCCACTCATATTTAGACACAGCTTTGAAAATCATCAGCTGGTTTCCTGCAACAACTGCCCATACGATTGCACTCACCCAGGTCATTAAGCCAGCCATTCCGGCACCTACGATGGCAATCTCTGCGAACAGTGATCAGCTTGACGCACTTCTGGCATATCACGGAGCGGGACGTACTCTTAGCTTTTGCCTCCTTAACGTTCACTTCGCTGATCTCCTTTCCCTTGAGTAACTCAACGCCATCGAACCAAGGTCCCTCTGCATCAATGCCACTTGCATTAGACATAGGGATACTGGCACGCTTGCTCAATCTAGTTCTTTGGTCTAAGTGGCGCTTCTGCAACCACTGTCTGCTGCCCTTGTTGACTTTCAAGGGCTCGCTGATTCCCACCAATTCGTTGCGCAAAGACCAAGCAGACAAGCAGCCACTTGTGTCAATGTCATTGGGGAGAACCCAGACCAAGCGGTCGGTTCCTTGACCGCGTACTTTGGAAAGAATATGGTGTGCTTCGTATTGGCCATCCGCGTAGTGACATTCCCCATAGGTGACAGTGAATGGATACACAGAATGTTGTGCTTCAGGGACGTGAACATGAACGTTGGCCGATTGTGAGTTCAGCGCGACGTTGACCTCGAGCTTCACCGGCAGATCGATGGATGTAGTAGATGTAGCTATAGTGCGGATGCTAAGAAGCCAGAGAATGCTGGTGCCTAGCATATTGTCCGGTTTCATTACCGGTGTCAAGGGACAAAGACTCGGGTCACAAGAGGTAAAGGATGGGCAGAGAGTGGGAGAAAGCAGTGGTCCAGCAACTAAAGGAGGATCACAGCGACCTTCAATGGAGCCCTTTGACCAATTTACCTTGGCTGACAGATAATATGAACACGACTCTCAAAGGAAAATTATATTCTTTCGTCATGTCGGGCCTAGGCACCACCAGATGCGAGCGAAAGTCGTGTGGCCTACTGCTCGCTTGATTTGGGTAAATCAAGCGAGGCCCACAAATTAGGCGAGCAGTAAGCCACACGACTTTCGCTCGCACCTGGTGGCACTGTAATCCGCATGTAGTCAATATCACCTACCCCACAAACAAGTAATCCGTGCCCACCGGCTGATTCCGCAGCGTCAGAGCCTGGATGTTGGTTGTTGCAGTGCCGTGACGATACCTCAGAGCGTTGTACCCGACTTCGGTAACTTCAGGAAGAAGGAACACATCAGCCCCCACACATCCCAGACTAGTCATAAGTCACAGTTGTATCGTATGGCAAATTCGCTCAGGCCAAGACCCAGCTTCAAGCCCCCTTTCTGGGAACGCAGCCAAATCGTATTTACTGTGGATCCCCAACCGATACTGCCACCCGACATCGGTCCCATACGGATCCATGCCCTGGATCGGCGCAGTCTCAGCCATGTAGCTGATGCTCGTGAAGCCGTAGCCTGTATGTACGAAGTCGTGGCACGCCTCCTGCGCGATGCCGTTCTCGAGGTGCAAGGTCCGGTCCTGCCAGTCATGTTCGATGAGAGACGCCGCTGCCGGGGGCGGCTTGAGTGGAGGTATCGTCGGTTGGGCGAGGGGGAGAAATGCTGCATCAAGTGTGGGGATGCTGAAACTGAGATGTATTTTGCGGTATTGATGGTTGCTCCGGACGCAAGAATCCCCAGAAAATCGATCATGGGCATGCCTGCAGAAGATTGGGGGCCATTACAGTCCGATGAGTATTTGCGTCCACGAGGATCCACTTATGCAAACTCAGTCAGCAATGGCAAGCCGTCAGTGACTTTGGAGAGTCGATGAGGCCGGTTTAACAGGATTTACAAATGGATTTGATATGACAATAAGAATGCCAGAGGATCTACCACCGAGAAGTAAATAGAAAGTATAAAGTTTGCACAATATTCAATTCATGAAAGTACGCTGGTGGTTGTAATATGACTCACTCATTTGAGATATGAAATGGAAACAGCAAGTCGGCATCGTGATCAAAAAAGGGATTGAAAGAACGGCGATTTTAGGAAATATGAAATGAGAGAAGGTGGTTTTCAACCTGAATTCATCGATCGAATAGCCTATTTCTGACTTTAGTCGTCCGCTATGAGACCATCGCACTTTTGAACCAGTGATAGAACAACGCGCCTCAACAGTGCAGGGGATAGCATCAGAGAGATTCAGGGAGAGGTCATGAAATCAATTTACACAGCCTATCACTTACCCGGAGGATACACTGCTGACTACCTTAGGCCACGGCCGAACATGTTGTCCGAATTATACCTGAATTCAATGATACTCTTCACGCCACGAAGTCATGTCGCGAGGGACATTAGGCCTTGATCTGCCATACCGCATCATGGACTTGAATGTGATAGGGGGTCCTAGGACTGGTGGTGGTGACTATATTGATAAGTGCTTAATTGCAGGAACCGCTTGAATCGGACATCATACTATTTGGGTTGTCTTTGATGACCTCAAAGGTTGCTCTTTAACATTCTTGAGGTTTCTCGGCAAGATTGGGTCCAATTGAGACAATCTTGAAGCGCGTATACCAATTCGTACTCGAAATCACGAAGCAATCGAGCTTGTGGAAGGATGGCAAGCTTCAGAGTACCGAATCTGTCTTGCCAACATGGATCTGAGTCTTCTGCCGTATTGCTATCCATTAGCCTTGAGAGGAGTCGTAATCATCCCACAGCCTGCTGCCAGCTGGGACCCTCTTGCAAGTCATCCGGACCGTGGAACCACATTTCGATCTTTGCCTCATGAACATAGTTCTGCCACCCTGGATACATAGCCCTGCACCACATTCCAATCCTATCTCCTTCCCTTAGAGACTCAAACAATGAATGGCCCTCGCCGAACTCAATCTTGTAATCTTCTGGTTCTCGACCAGCATGCCTATTCCTCTGCAGTTCCCAACGCTGTTCAATGGCAAGCGCATCGTCATCCCCGACAACACCGGTCTCCATCCAAGTGCAGCTCCCGTTGAATGTGCCATGACTTTTTGACTCCCAGCTCCATCCTTGGTCACAGCTTCGGAACGAGAAGATAACGCCTCCTAGAGACAGCGCATCCTGTCTCGAAAGCTTTTGCGTGGTTAAGATAGGAATGGAATCGTGGCCTGACCAGCGACTGATTCTATAGCCGCCTGGAGTACGATCGGAGTCAAGGACGAACATTTCGGTGCCCAGCAGGATCCATCGAGAAGAGTGAGCGAGGATGAGGTGGATTATTTCGGGTGGGAGTGAAGGCCTTCGACCTTTCGGCTGGGAGAGGCAGTCGTACAGGACAAGATTGGAGTCATGAGTCGTCCAGTCTTCAGACATAGATGACGTGCTGTCTGTCTGACAGCCTCTGGGGGTTGCTGCTTGCTGGCCAAGGCAGAAGCGTGCAAGGGGGAACATATTGGCCCACCAACGCTTCAAGACCGATAATAGTCTCACAAACATCAATGGTAGATTCAAGGACGTAACCCAGGATGGACTCGCTCGAGGGAAGTCTCCATCTTGGGAGGTGGAGGAGGTGATTATTAGCAAGCGGTTGAGTTTAGGGTTTGTCCAGGGCGTCCGGTGTGCATTAAGTCAATTTTGGACCTCCAATGTTCACTATATTGCCATGCCAATCCAACGATGGTGGCTGCGCGCTCTTCAAGTTCTCACACTTCACACAAGTCATAGATGCGAAAGAAACGTTACTGAAACAATCCTATGACATTGTCCTCCGGAAACTGTTGTTCGCAAGCTGCGCCAGACTCGGTCTCTCTCCGGAACTGTAGGTCAGTGTATTTAAGATCGAAGCGCAGCTGAGCGTGGGGTGTGGAAGTTGGAGAAAGTTGCATTACTGGGCAAGGGGAACCTCTATGTCCTTCCTCCGTTCGTAAAGCTGCTTGGGCAGTGTAGACGGCCATCAGCAATCGACCCAAAGATCCGCCCGTCCACGACCCTGCCGACTTCAAGGTCGACTACTACAAATTCGTCAATAGCCAGCGCGGCTACTGAAAGACCGTGTTTTGGAGAGAACCAGATAAACAGGTAAAGCAGCAGAGGCGAAAAGACGAGATCACGAGACTGGAGGCAATACAGGTTTCTGCCGCCACGTTATCGGCTTGGAGTGAGTGCGTAGCGAGAGCCTGTAAATACCGTACGACAAGGTAATAACGGAGAATTCTGGAGGTCTGGCCTCGATCGAGGTTTTGGGGCGAGCCCGTGGACTTCGAGGCAAAGGATATGCCGCAACAGAAGAAGCAGCATAGCTCTTTCACTCCCCCCCCCCCGACATCCTCTCCCACCCCCTGTCTCGATCCGGAAGCGTTATGAAGTCTTCGAAGTTCTCTATAAAGGCTTCTTCTATCTTCTATCATCGTTATCTTGGAAAGATGAAGCATACAGATGTTATTTGCAACAGGCTTTGGCGAGTTGTGCAACATTCAGATGCGCAAGGCCTCAGAGGCCCGGCCGTGGATGTACCTGGGCTCAATGTAGACGAGACGAAGGACGATGGGTGGAAACCTCTACGTCGCTTATCTAGAGTCTAAGATCTGCTGCAAGGTCGATTGCTGGGAATCGATTTCGATCTTACGCTTCTTAGCTTGTTGTTGGCAGCAGCCGATGACTTCGAGCAGCTTTCTTATCTGAAGACCCGCATGTTTCAAGAGCTCGAATAGCTCAGATACAAGTATCGATGCGGTTGGCTCATTTTGACGGCCTGGCTTTCATAACATATCATGCACAAGTAAACGAGCGCTAGGTAATTCCTATGATCGTATTTGGTGATATGCTGACAAAGCGCAGCTTCTCGACGTAAACAATCAGTGGTGTAAGCGGTGAAAACGGCGATTGACCTTGGGGTCTTAGCTCGGGATATTCCACTCATTAGGGTGCTACAGTAGGCTCTCTCGTTCGTTGCCAGAATCGTGACCCTCTTTTCAGTCCTGATATTCACTACGTGTGGTCTTTATGGCGACTCAATACTCAAGTAGGACTAGCATAAAGACGGTCAGCAAAGCGATGTCGGAAATCCCCGTGCCACATTGGGTAATTTTGACGGGTGGACTACACCAGAGGGAGAAGTGGAGCACCTATCCATGCAAGTTGCCTTGGGGCAGTCGCCTTTCATATTTCCGGCAGTCCTCTTTAGCCACATAACTCATATTGTTTGCAGCTCGGTCAGTCTATATAATCTCGACGTGCCCTGACCTCTCAGATGTGTCTTCCCTTCTACATATTCCTCCTGAACACATTTCCCCCCCTTCAAAGACGCTTGTAAAAGCTCTTTTCGTCTTTTCTCTGGACTCGCCCACAGATCTTGACACACATTGCACGATGCTGGCCCCGGACGAAATCCTGCTCACCCCAGAGGGTCTCCCCAAGCCTGACCCCATGATATCAAAATGGCACCTTCGACCCGACATCGTCCACATGGACCATGGCTCTTCCGGCGCCTGTCCAACTGAGGTGCTTGAGTACGCCAACGGTTTGCGGTGGGAGCTGGACCGCGGATCGCCCGAGTTCTTCCTTTCCTCCTGGTCGCCGCACCACCGGAGGTCCAAGGAGGCCCTAGTGCGCTTCGTCAATGCCGACTACAATGAGCTGCTCCTCACGCCTGGCTCGACCCTTGGCCTCAATATCGTCACGCAGAGCCAGCAGTTTCAACCCGGAGACGAGCTGCTGACCACCAATCATGCCTACAGCTCGGTGATCATGCTGCTGAAGCATATGGCTAACCGCGATGGGGCAAAGGTTGTTATCGCCAAGGTGCCATTCCCGGTGGCGTCACCGGACGAGATCCTCGAGAGTATCCTATCCTGCGTCACCGAACGGACCAAGTTCGCCATCATCGACCACATCGTCAGTCGCACCGGCTTAGTCTTCCCCATCAAACGCATCGTCCAGGAACTAGCCAAACGCGGCGTGGAAACCCTTGTCGACGGTGCCCATGGCCCGGGGCAAGTGCAGGTCGACCTGCATGATATTGGTGCGGCATACTATACCACAAGTTGCCACAAGTGGATGTGCGCACCCCGTGGGGTCGGTTTTATGTGGGCCCGTCAGGATCGTATTACCCGTCTGAAGCCTCTGATCATTGCTCGCTCGGGCCACTGGCGAGACTCGGCAGGCGGCGCGTACACCTGGCTGGAGCATACCTTTGAGTGGAATGGATGTCATGACCCGTCCGGTGTGCATAGTATACCCAAGATCATCGACTTTCTCGAGACAGCTGTGCCGGGCGGCCACGCAGCGATGGTCAAGCGGAACCACGACCTTGCCGTGGAAGCGCGGAAGCGTGTCCTCGAGATTCTCGACATCGAGAGTCCCTGCCCAGAGGACATGATTGCAAACATGGCTACATTCCCCCTCCCGGATTCTGTCTTGCCTGAGAAATTGGGCATTCTGCCACTGTGCCAGACGCTCTGGGAGAAAGAGCGAGCGGAGATCCAATGCTATCATTGGCCCGCGTACCCAAAACGTATCTTCCGTTTTAGCGTGCAACTGCACAATAGCCTCGAGCAGTACATCTGGCTGGCGGGAAAGATTAAGAAAGCGTTGGGGGCGGAGTATGAGATTGTCAAGACTTCCAAGGAGAACGGGGCCAAAGAGAATGTGGCTGCGAAGAACGGGGTCATGGAAAACGGGACCAAAGAGAGTGGGCCTGCGAAGAACGGGGTTATGGAAAATGGGTCTAAGAAACACGAGTCCAGAGCGAACGACTCACCTCCCTCAAAGCGCCGTAGAGTAAGCTAGCTCCATCGTCATAGACTATTAAAAGTTACTTGAAGAGCGTTGAAGAGGCTTTCGAAACAACCGTCGAAATCTGCAGCTCATAGTAATACTAGAAACTCTTGTATGTTTGGAAATCAATGGCTGTACTTTACACATCTCGGGGGGACAAACTCGCCAATTACAAGCTGCTCGGGTGGCTGGCTCGGGTGGCCCGGAGCAGCCCGTGCTTGGTGGGTCCGTCAAGGCTTGGCAGAAAGCGTAATTCGACGTTCGAAATGCGGACGGGATCCCATAGCACTTCGGTCATGTCTCCACTCGTCACTCGCCAAAATAATCCAAATTCGTATATAAGAAGCGAGCGATGCGCGAGATCTGTGCGCGTGGGTCATGCACAGGCTGGAACGTCTCCATTGCGATGTAAATGTACGTGATGAATTGCGCCCGTGCATTGCGCAGGTGGAAGTCGCCGATGGGTCCTGGCGACCATAGCACTGCACGGTACACATTATCAAAAAGTTTGTTTCTACAGGGATTCATGCTACCGGTTTATGACACGGGCCATGGCGACAGCGCAACGATCAGATGAATTGACTTTGTGCCGCTCTACGACCCGAGCTTTACCATCTACGAGTTGAGGGATGCGGCAAGTGGCTGCCTGAACGCTTCCGAAGATGCAACATCAGCCTTGGCCTAGTATATTGTGACGGAGGACTGACGATGGCATCGAAATCCGACCCAGAAAGAAGTGCGAATTAACAAGCAAACATGGCCACCAAACGCCCACAGCGTCGGCTTCCTCGTGCCGATATCACAAATCCGTCCTTCGAGGACCTCGTGGGCCTGGCATTGGTGAGAATGCGCGACGTGGTACAGCCCAGCGCAGAGGATCCTCCGCCGAGGCTTTTCCCTTTGGCAGAGAGCATGCGATGGGACTTCTTCACCTTTGACGACTGGAACGAATTTGGGGACCTCGAGACTGAACATGGCAGACTGGCATATACTCTCGCTCGCTATCCGGAACGGGGCCCTCCCTCTGCCTGCGAGATCGTGTTACAAGATCTTCTGAGGCAAACTAGCATTCTCAGTCAATGGCTGGCTGTCCTTCCGGTACTGAGAATGCTTGCGAGGGCAGCACTGGAGGACGTCTCAAAAAGACAACTGAAGGGAGCATCTGGACAATTGACGAAGAAATCCGACTGCCATACCGTCCCAATTGATTACGAAGTCAGCCAGTCTGCCTCTGACATATCGTTGCAACTATGGAAGCGTTCGCTGAGCGAGATAGCCACACAGCTAGCAAACGGCCGTTCAGCGGGTGAAGAAGAGTTTCTACAGATCCATGCATATCTAAAGGATCCCATCTACGGATTGTCCAAGCCATTCAAGACTCAGCTACTCCTGTTCAAGCGCCTTCTCACCGCCTTTCAGAAAACGGTGCACGTGGAGTCTCTAAGCGTCCAAGAGCTTGAGCGGGTGGCGGCCCAAGCAGCACAAGAATCGTTGTATCTCAGCCGTCCACTGCTGGATCGGATCACTCTCATTCACTTTCAAGCTCACCACCAACTACCGTACGCCAACGTCTTACTCGACAGCCTTGCGCGGGCCGAGTTCTCCGTTCCCAGGCACGTGCTAGAAGTCGCCGAGGAGATGTTTCTGGCCGCCGCTGCCAACGGTGGAGCGGCCTGCCCACTGGTACCAATACTCGTCACCAGCCGACCAAGCTTCTTGGAGACAGGGCCCACGCTGACTCCAATCATCGACGGCAACCACCGCGCAACCGCGTCCCTGCTGCTCCGCTTCCTCGCCAACGTACCCCTCCTCGCCGACCACGCCGTCATGCCTCACCGCCTGCTCGAATACTGCACATCCCATCACCTCGGCAAGAAGTGGCAGATCGATCTCCTCGACGTCGTGGACGAACTCTGCAGCCCCCATAGCTCCCATTTCCGCACCCAGCTTCTCGCCAACAGCCAGCTCTTGCAGAAGTTCGCGGCGGTGAAGTACATTCCAGCATTGGTGGTTCAGGAAGAGGATTTCCACACAATCTGCAAGCAGCGCTCGGTGGGCAAGGCGCGACCGGTACTGCTGCAGCCGTTCCATCAGACGCTCTTCAACGACGACGAGCTGCCGTTCGCGCTGCCGCAAAAGGCCGGGCAGACGCATGGGAGGCCGGAAACGTTCAGGCTGATGCCGCTGACGCCTTTTGGCACGGCGGAGGACGACGGGAGCGTCAATGGACCCCGGGTTTTTGAGGCGGAGCTGAGGGAGAGTATGAACGGCCTTACACAGGAGGGCATGGCTGTGGCGGGAAGTATGCAAGATGGGGCGCCGCCGGTGAAGCTCTCAGAGATGCACCGTCGACCTCAATCAAAAGCGCTTTTACAAATAGAGCCAAATATGGAGGACTCCAATAATCATACATTGTAAGCAAGCTAACACCTACCTTAGATCCTCACACCGCTGAATGCACGCAGAACCTCCGAAGAGGAGAAAAATGGTTGGACACCGACCAACGAGACTGCTGTTCCGCGGCCAGCCGACAATGACTCTTCGCCAACGATCGAAGAGTTGAAAACTCTACCGCGGGTCAGCGACAACATTCCGTATACTGTCTTCGTTGTGGTGGCTGCCGAATTAGCTGAGCGTTTCGCATATCGATCTATAACAGGTCCAATGCGTGGGTCCAGAGACCGCGCCCAGTCATCCCGTGCTAATCAGCAGCCAGAAAATTACATCCAAAACCCATTTCATGGCTCACTTCGTCCTGGCGCACTCGGTAAAGTACGCTAGTCGTCGTTTTGATGGAATTGAGAGAGCTGATGTCTCATCTTCTAGGGGCAAGCTACAGCCACAGCTATAGGGTATTCCTTTGTATGCTGGTGCTACCTGACACCAATCCTTGGAGCGTTTATAGCAGATAGCTATTTAGGTCGATTCAAGACCATCTTCATTGGAACCATGTGAGCAACCTGACAAGGCTTCCTAAAAATTTACTAAATCTACCAGCACTGCCACCATAGGTGTGGCAATATTATTTGTCACGTCAATTCCTGTCTGCCTAGATAATGGCGCCGGGTTTCCAGGCCTAATGGTCGGCCTAATCGTAATTGGGCTTGGGTAAGTACCAGACTTCCTCAGACACGGATTATCTAATACACAACAGAGCTGGAGGAATCAAGAGCAACGTTGGACCTCTTGTTGCAGAGCAATACGCAAGCAAAACAGCCTACGTCAATACGAGTTCTGATGGTCGTCGCGTGATCATCGATCCCGATATAACGGTTCAGACAATTTTCAGCCGCTACTACTGGTTTTTCCATAAGGCTCCCCAATCTGCGAAGCTAACGCTTGCCAGGGTTATGAACATCGGCTCTTGCTCAGGCCTAATTGCAACCGTAACGTCTCTACGATCAAGGCTATGATTTCTGCTAAATTGAATAGTGGGTGGAGCTCAAGGTTGGGTTTTGGGCGACATTCTTGATCGCTTTGTGCATCTATGTTTGCGCTGTCCTGGTACTGATCATGGGCCGCAATAAATACAGTAAGATGAAATCCCTGCGTCTATTTGTTGCCTGCTCAGCATAAAATACAGTCACACGTCCACCTCAGGGCTCCATCGTACCTCGTGCAGCTCATGCACTTTGGATTGGCTTTAAAAGCCATCGAGTTATGGATCATGCAAAGCCTTCGTACCAGGTCCAGCAGACTGGCACGTCCAACGTATCGTGGGATGATCAGTTCGTAGACGAGCTCAAGGTTGCTTTGACGGCCTGCAGAGTCTTGTGAGTCTCATGACTAGCTACTCCTCGATGAATTATTAATGGCTGAATTAGGTCGCTATTGTAAGGCTCTTATGGTTCCAGGAGTCGGAGCACTGATAGTGACATAGCCCCTTTTTCTGGCTCTGCTATGGCAATACTGTCGGCAACGTAATCAGCTTAGCTGGAGAGATGCAGACATTCGGTCTTCCCAACGACTTTTGTGCGAAGAATCGCTTCCCTCGCTGAAGAGAAGAGACTGATCCGATATCACAGTGGCTGGCAGCATCAACCCGCTCAGCATCCTCATTCTGATCCCAGTCTTGTGAGCTGCTGCCCTAGCCAACGCTGAAAGCCGGTGTGGTATACTGACTATTAAACCTTTTCTAGCGACCGCCTTCTCTACCCGGCCTTACGTCGTTGGAAAATCCCTTTCCTACCCGTCGCCCGAATCACGGTCGGGTTCTTCGTCATGTCGGGCGCTATCGCGCTTGCCGCTGGCCTCCAATCTCGTAAGACCGCATTCAGAACCGAAACGCCTCGCAATAGCTAACATTTGACCAGTCGTCTATGCGTCACCCGCCCACTCCGTAGCCTTCCACCCTAGCCTTCCAACTATCCACCACTAACGCACCTAGGTGAACTTCTTTACCATCCTACCCATCTACGTCCTGACTGCCACGGGCGAGATGCTCGCCTTCCTCAGCAGCATGGAGTACGCGTACACCAAGGCGCCGCGCTCGATGAAGAGCCTTGTCGCCTCCATCAACCTGCTGCTCTGCGCCGTCGGCTCGGCGCTCGGGCTGGCCATCTCGCCGACGTCGACGACACCCGCGGTGCTGGTGCAGTTTGCGTCCCTGAGCGGTATTATGTTCGCCGTGGCGGTGGTTTTCTATGTGTTGTTCAACAAGTATAATAAGGAGGAGTCGAAGATGAATCGCGTGGAGCGGGAGGCGGATGAAGCGAAGGTGGGGTAGAGAATACAGCAGAGTTGATGGGGAGGCGATGGACTTCAGATTATAGATGCTTATCTGTCAGTTTGTCCGGAAAAGTTCACTGAGGCTTGAATTCTGAGTGAGTCGGCAGTGTGCAGCTGCGCAGAGTCTTTTCCTTGCATAATGACCGTCGTCTATGTTACATCAGACAACCTTGCCACCCACTGCTCCGCATGCCCATCGCCAGAGGTTCAGTCACCCTTGCATCAGCTTCTGTGTTCGGTCCAGAACACGTCTTTGTAAAGTGAGCACCTCATGCGCGAGAGTCTACTCCCAGACGGGTGCCCCCATCCGGCTATACCTCGGGTCATATACAAATCGGGTTAGATCAGCCAGATCCCCAAGAAACCAAGATCAACACCAGCAATACGACGGAAGGCCTGTTTACTGCCATAGTCGCGCTCGATTGCCAACAAGTCGCGCGGCTGTGTCGGGCTCACAGATGTTGGAACGTGGTGCTGGGTGGGAATCGAATGCTGCTTCACACATCCACAAGTGGCAAGGGAGGTAACTACTTGTTGGGCTTACTGCAAATTACAAGGAACAACTTTTGCGGAAACACTTTTATTCGTGGCCTATAGCCCTTAAAGTCTGTAACCTCTCCGATGCTGATGTGCACATTGAGGGGACCATCTACATACACTTTGATGGGTACGTGAAAGCAGACCTCATTGACACCTTCCTCTACTGGGCTTGATGGCAAACTTCTTCATGTAGAGGTAGTGACCCATGTTGTCCTCAACATTCTTCTGAATCAGCGCTGCAGCTTCTCTTCCATATTTCTTGTTCCACTTAGCCATGTCTGCTTCGGGTGTCGTTACTTCCTACATTGGAGATCTTGTCAGTCATTGTTCACACGAACCAAGCAATAGGACCACCTACTGGTGGTTCTGCCTTTAGCGAAGTGCTCTTGAGCACAGCGTCGTGGAACGGGGCCCAATTCTTGAATGCATCTTGGGCTCGCTGCTGATCCTCCTCCGTGTCCCACCGAAGCATCTCACGATCGAACGGCAGACCAATCGATGCGCAGAATTTCTTGACGATTTCCTCAGGATACGCCAACAGGTCTTCAGCGTCAACAATGCATATCTCGTTGCCAGAATTGGGCCCAATCTGCCCTATGCGTCTGAGGTAGTCGAATAGCCTTCGCATCTCTTTGTAGCCCGCATCTGACGCTTTGAACCCGTGCCACCCAGTGGTGGAGGATTTCGGTGGCGTCGAGCATTCATAGAGACTGGGGATGCTACGTGTCGGGTTTCTGATCAAGAAAGTATAATGAAAGCCAGAAAGAAGCTCAGGTGGTACCACAGTAGGATTGGTTGGTTGTATCCCGTCTCTAGGTGGGCGCTCTATTTGTAGCACTCCCCTTGTCGCATTCGAGAGAGTCTTCCAGGGGCGTAAGGAGGGAACTATCCATGGTTCGACTCTGTCGAGTTCCATCAAGCACTTTCCCATATCTTTGATGAAAACTCGCTTACCCTGGGATACATTAGAATTTCTTCGTACGGAAAGATCGCCGCATGTTGCTGGCATTTGTGCACCACGTTTAGTGCTTTGGAGGCACGTACCGGAGCTTTTGCATCGTCGATAGCCTGCAGTGCCGCGCGAAAGGTATAGTCCTCAAAGCCATTCTCCGCTCTTAAGTTCTCCACATCCTCGTATCTCTCGCTCAATTTTTCAGGCCCCCAGTGGTACGCATCTGAGAATGGCTCATGGACGCAGGCGATGTCTTTCGCCCGGGTCAAGAAGACCTAAGAACGTCAGCGCCATGCCAACCAGATCCGACAAAAGCCCGCCGTAGCTTACCCTTTCGAAGGCCGTTGAACACGCTCGTGGATGTGTCACTAGGAAGATGGGCTTGAGGCATGAAGTTAGGTCTGCCATATTGGATAATTTGAGGTTGCAATTCCACGAAGAGATAATTTATCAGTCACAACTCGTCCTCGGTCGATCTTTATAGTCAATTCAGAACTATTCGCCTCGTCGACCCCCTCTTCGTGCATCTCAAATTGTATCGTATGCTGACAGAGACATGCCTAGCACTGCTGGCACACCTTCGGGGCGCGAACGGCCAATCCCCCTCCCCAATCAACAATCCTGACGATTCTTCTCCACTCCATTGCAGCCTCACTGTTTCATACTAAGCAAACTCTGGATTACCGTCTGGATGGGCTGCTGCTTCCCAGCATAATAAGAATGGGGGCCGATTTGATGGCCTGTCCCGGACGCCTTCATGCACTGCACAATTTTTTGACATCGCCCATAACATCTCAGTATGATTCCGCCCCGAGCTGGAGTGTCGGTCACTGACGCTAAGTTAGCTATACGAGGATTTGGAATAGAAGCGAGTCTGCATGAGTTCTCTAGTGTATTCGTTTACAGCCTTCATATCATTATAGTACTACTGTTGACTCTGAACCAGACCAATCCTAGAAGTGGAGCCCGCCATGTGTCTTTCGAAGAGCCACGCTGTCCGACATGTCGTAACTTAAGGCAAACGGCATCACCTTTCGCGAAAGTCGCCAATCAGCAGATCTGCAAAGTACTGAAGTCACGACGCAGCTCGTACCCCTGCAGGAGCGTCTCTTGCACTCTTCTCCTTTGGTAGCCGAAAGAATGTCGGTAATACCGTCCGTGTCGGATAACGCCCGTAGCGTTGGAATTGGGGTCTAGTTGCGTTTGAAGAAGCTCAATGCGGAGATCCAAAGCGAAATACCGTCAAACCAAGTGGAGCCATGAATTCACAATACTACCTGGAGCAGGATGCCGCCCCCAGGTTGTCACTATTCGATTTGCACAGCACAACCGACGGATTGACAGACTGGTATAGATCGGCTTCTTGGCTTATATACGGGTACTCGAGGTCCTTGCCCAGTGAAGCTATAAGGAATTCCCATCAGAAGTCTTTCTCAACACTATTCACTGCTTCCAATCGGCCAACGCATATTGGTATACTAGTCCCAATTCTTCTTGAAAGACCAACGACTCACCCAAAGATCACTCTGCGACACTACAACATGGACAAGTCCAATACCGCCCATCTCGAGACGCTGAGCTACGCAAAGCTTGCTGGCAAAGACCAGACCGAGCTCTCAAGACTTCTGAAGGCTTGCCAACAACAAGGCTTCTTCTATCTTGACCTTGTAGGATCCAGTGCTTCTCAGGCGTTGGAGGACCGACAGAAAGCCCTCGCGGAGACCAAAGAATGGTTCGACCGGCCCACCGAAGAGAAAATGAAGCTTTACCAGGACTCTGTGACTAAAGGGTAGGCGAATTTGGCTAGCTGTTTTGTGCTCCGAGCGCTGAGAAAACGACAGATATAAGCCGCCAGGCACTTTGGCTGGTGTGCAGAAGAACATGAAGGATGGGTTCGAGAACATCAAGGCAAGTCGTTTCACCCCGTCCCTGCCTGTGCAGCAAAAGAGTTGACCGCCACGCTAGATGGCCCGAGACGACTTTATCAGCGGCACCGACTCCCTCCCCGAGGGTCTCGACACCCAGCTAGACCTTTTCCGCCGCGACCTCAACGCCTCGCATACCATCACCAGGACCATTCTCTCCTGCCTCTCCGACCTGCTCCAGCCCGCCACCCGCTTCGAGGATCAGCACCGCGGCGCCGAGGCCTCGCAGTCCACCATGATGTACTTCCGCTACGCCAAGCAGACGTCCGACCCCAACGCCGGCGTCGGCCACAACATGCACACCGATCTCGGCACCCTGACCCTGCTCTACTGCGAGCAGTGGGGTCTGCAGGTCTACAACCAGAGCACACATACCTGGGCCTACGTCGTGCCCCAGCCGGGCCTGTACGTCGTCAATGTCGGTGACGCACTCCGCTTCTTCTCCGGCAACGCGCTGCTCAGCGCGCTGCACCGCGTTGTGCCGGTGCCGGGCCACGAGGATGAGTATCGCTACTCAACGGCGTACTTCCTGCGGCCGGAGAACGCGACCAAGTTCCAGACGAGCGAGAATACGTTCGTCAGCGCGCTGGACTGGCATGACCGTAAGTATGCGATCTTCAAGGCGGACCATGCCGAGCAGAGTAGGAACACGATCCTCACGGGCGGGATTGGCGTGCAGGGGTGAGCGGCGGGGACGGTGTGAGAATGCTACAGGGAGAGGATGTATACACAGGCTAAGGCAGAAATGAATGGAACATCATGAAATCACTCATCCATCCCTAAGCCGGTGACATGGGTCCGCTCATACTATTCTCCCACTAAAGATCAGATATTCGAATAGCATGCACGTGTGTTAAAAAGGTCTAGAAGTCGAATGAGACATTTGTATTATTATACTGAGTTTTATTGTTTTCTCTAGTTAGTAATTCAAAACCAAACTTGCATTATTTCACGCCGAAGCGTGCCCAGTCGGGTCACCCGAAGCGAAATCTGGGGCAACCCGCCCGGGTCGGATCCTCCAAGCACGACCCGTCCCGGGTGCTAGACCTCCATAAACAATGGAACTACTGCAAGAGGAAGCGAGAAGAATCAACGGTCACGGTAATGTGCCATGACACAATGCCATGACACAATGCCATGACACAATTAATACCACGACAGCGCCCGGCCCCATTACATCCCACCCTGCAGCAACGTGCATGGCAGGTATCCCGTTACACGTGCAGTGTCAAATGGCTGACGATAGAGGGAACATGCGTCACCAGGAAAATCGTGTTCGCTTGTTTCACCCCAATCAAGCGAAATCAAGCGAGCTGCAAGGCACGGCGCGTCGCTCTGGACTGCAGGTTGTCGGAATTGCCCTCGCGCGCGGTGTGACCCGCTGAATTCTTCAGGGACCTGCATCGTAGGAGGTAGCTAGTCCACCACTCAAACACGTTCCGCATCTGCACTCCACATTCCAGACCTCCGCACAGCGGGGCTCACGGCCCCCAGTGGGAAGTAAGGCTGACTCGTATCAATCGGTCAGCACCCCCGGAGTGAAGTACAGAGTGACCAGTGCCCTAGCTGGACCGTGGAAGCGAGGTCGCATTGTCAACATCTCTGTTCATGTAGGTACCCCTTCCGCGCGCACTTTCGGGAAATGATGGAACTAGGCTCATTATGAGTGGAAAAGATGGCAACGTGGGGCAGGCGTTGGGGGGTGGGAGGGGGTTGGGGAAGGTTATTGGAATTGGTGATAGTGTGGTGGTCTTTGGGACATCACGTTATCCAATTGGGTTGGCGTTTTGACATCTCTTGTGTATTGTTTCCCGAAATACGAATGGAATGATTATCTTTTGTTACTTCTTCTTGGCTTTTATTGGAAAATCTACTCGCTCTTTCCAAATACTCTTCTTAAAGAACTACTTTCGATTATATTGTAGTTGCTAATCTATCTACTTGTATAAAAGATTAATGATACAAATCCTTGACAATGTCTTTCTATTCTTCGACAGTATATTCTCTAGCAATTTTTATTTCATATTGAATCCAACTATATACTCCGCTCAGTCGGCAGCATCGACTGCTAACAAGTTACTAACAACTTCCTGTTCTCAATAGATATTATACAAGTGGAACCCATTATCTCTTACGCGAACATCGCTGGTATTCAACAACCTTTATTCTTCAACAGAGCATATCCTACACGACCCAATACTCGACACCGTTCCCAACAAAACCCAATGGGCAGACACTTCACTCCGCTGCTCTGCCTTCACGAAGCAGGGGATCCTCCCCATTGAGTGGTGTCCCAGAAACTCCGGTCCAAGTCCTCCAACCTAACATCAATCGAATTGAACGCCCCTCAAGTCTTCGATCTCTCCCGTTCATCCTCCACGTCCGTTGCTCCCCTACACGGGTGGACGAAGGTTCCTCTCTGCCATCGTTAGTCAGCATTGGAGCTCCCGTTTCTCTTCTATGTCTAAGCCTCTATACGCCGAGCATACCGCGCTGCGTGATTGGGAATAGCTGAGGTTGTGGGCTTGGGGGTATTGCGTAAGAGACTAGGGGATTACTTCGAAATACCTGGGGTGGGGGGGGGGGGCTGGTTGACGGCTCGGGGGATGAGGTGGTTGAGGGGGTCGATGCTGGACCTGTCCTTCTTCTTAGAGGGGGGTTGGGTAAGGAATTGTGGGTTTCGGTGGCTGTGTGGGGGGTAGGCCAGAGATAAATCTCGATAAGTGGAGCGATGGGAGCCAGCTGGCCATAGTATTAGGCATCTCAGCTGTTACTTGCGTGGTATCGTGAGAGATCGAGACTATTATACCGTTTATCATAGCTTGATGTGCAAGTGTGTACATCGCCCCAACAGCCAATCGAAGATAGGCGACTTTATCTCGAGGCGGAAAGATATCCCGCTCCACGACTTCGTTCAGGTCGTACTCTTTCGCGATGAGAATCGAGGTTATGTGGAATTCGGTAGGGATTTAGCAATATTTTTATTGGTTGTTCTTTGGAGGAGTGTTGATTCGGATTCAACGTCGGCTCCAGGGAAGCGGCTGGGTTCTACGTAAGAGAAGAGAGGCTCGGCGTTAAGATTGCTTGGAGTACAGAGAATGAGACGCTGATGCTTGCTTTCTAATTTTGCGATGTGTGTGGTTGCTTTGAGCTGTAGATCGTGGTTTTGGCTTTTTTCCCAGGGATCAACGCTGGTAGCATCGCTCAGGACTACGAACTCGTCGCTGATGTCTACTCGATCCCCTTTTCTAATTGGCTTACTAGGGGGCACAAGGGATGTTTCGCCAGCGGATCTTCACTCCGCTGATATTGTCTTATAAGGATCACGATCGGTCTATGGAAGAGTACACACTGAATCACTGTTACACGTTGAAATAAGACACGCCCCTTGGACAGGTCTGCGAGGGACTCGTTCCCACGAAGTAGGAGTAATTATACGAAAGAGGCATGAATACCTCTGTGACACCGGATTTCCTCTCTATTTGTTCTTATAGATGTCTTTTTCACACATTGTATATTATTTAAAAAAAAAGAACAAGAGAGGGACTCAAAACTACGCAGCCAATTCCTTCGCATCGACCCTCCTTAGCTATTCCATTGAATCCGCACAATCGCCCAAAATCCAGGCGCGACCAACCGTCGAAATCTTGTTGCATTTCTCTTGAAAACAATACAATCAGTCCATTTGGAACCATGGTGCTGTATGTACCTCCCCTCCATCTTATTGCTCCCAAAGAAGTGTTCACTTCGTTGCGGCGGATGGGATAACGCTATGGCTGCGTATTTGAGTCGCTGGAATGTACCGTGTCTTGTTTGTTTCAGGATCTGGGTTCTCGACTGCAAGGCAAGGATGAGCCTTGAGATGAGCTTGAGATGCGGGTTTAGGTTAGACTTGATATTATGTTATTGATTTGTATTCGGTATGGATGTCTGGGGCCGAGGCAGGCGAGCCAATGATACGCATCACTTAGTCGAGTGACCACTCATGCTTCAACGGAACACACAGCATGGGCGGTCCTTAAGACCAGTTCAGCTAGCTAGCTGCCCCAGTACTGTACAGATCGATTGGACTGATATTCATCTTCGACAAGGATATACCAAACACCTCTGGCCGCCAGTCCGTCCTCCCTTCATCCCAAAAGCAATACCCAATCAGTCTCAATGCCGTTCTGTTGGCGTCTTTGACGACAGGGTGGTATTTCTTGGGCATTATCCCAATCCACACCCCAAAATTCGCTTCTCGATGAGCTTCTGATGGTCGGTATCGTTTCGCCCGATCCCAGCGCTCCTTGTGGTTTTGGAAGTCATGGAAAGGAAGAAAGTAATTCCCATGATGCGGATCAACCTTTTCTAACCCAGTGAAGGCGTATTCGATGAAACGCTGTGCGTAGCTTGAAGCCAGTGGCGATAGAGGCGCGCCTGAGAAGACCAGTTTCAGTAAAGGCAAGCCTCGACGCTTAGACTTGAAGGGAGGAGACTGTGAAGTGGAGGTTTCGCTGGTTGATGGGATGATGGGACGCAGGTGTGTGAGCGAGTAATATAGCAGGCTATAGATGCACTTGCATTCTTCCTACTCAACACTCTCGAACCTGGTCCAGAAATGCTGCTCCATCAGGTGACGCTGTTCCCAGTCGCGATCGGAGGCGATCTCATCTGTGGCCTCTGGCTGGTGGAAGAGCTGTGTATAGAGCTGGAAGCGCAGCAGTGCACGCCTAATCCGCAATTCTTCGCCGGGGGACGGAGGCATTTGTTTTTCGGGCGGGAAGTGCATCAGGTAGGTCGCGACACAGAGACGAACAAAGAAATTGATGGTGTCGGTCAGAGATGCGAGCCTTTTCAAGGTCCGATGGTTTCGAGGTAGAGCAGGAGGAAACAATCTAGGACCCGAGCCCTCTAGCTAGTCCGCCATCAGGACTTTGAGTTCCTGAACACTTGTTGGTGTTCTTGTCTCTGCCAGCAGGATAGTGTATACATACTGGCGGAGCTCTTCCGGCCACGAAGCTCCAAAGACCAGGGTGTCAAAGTGCGGCTCCAGCATTGGTCCCAGTAACGTAGGGTATGCGCCGATCAACCCATTGAGTGTCGACAGATCATTCGCGTGTTCGAACACCGTCAATATAAGGTCAGGTGGTAATCTTGGTGTTTGTACTGCTGGCATCCTTGCCGATCTCCGAAGCTGAATTGCTGGCATCATCCTTAATGGGAAGCTGGAGAGATAGGACGTCCTGTAGATTTCAAATGCGTGCGCTGAGTCATACCTGGTGGCGTATGTAGTCTAATAACATTATAGAAGCGCCAATTCTTTTGCCACTTTCGGGTCTGACCGGCTAGACCATCCCAACAGCATTCACAGCGAACAGATGCACTTCTTGCTGTTTCCACACTATTGTGTTGCCCAAACTCCACAGCTATTGATGGCAGTTGCCCAAGTGTGTTCGTTGACAAGCGACATGCACTCGTGATGGTTTATTGAGCTCTTGTAAGGGTCGTAAGAAATCCGCTTGGCTAATTCCGCAGCTCCCTGGGCAGCAACAAACTGAGAGTCCTGGCTTAATATCTCCGGCATATCAGGCATTTGTCTACTGAGCGCTTGTTCGAGTCTCCGTGTAAACTCTGCATCGTGAACACAATCGCCCATCAACAGAACCCTGGCTGGCCGCTTATAGTATGGGTTCTCTTTCATGAGCTTTTCGAGGCTCCATTCAACCTCGCTCCAATAGTCTTCTTCAGTGGCCCACTGGGTTCGAGCATTGTATCCGAGAGTGAAGTTCGAAAGATGTCTGTTGTCTGACTCGTAGAGATAGTATGCTGATTTTGTGATCGAAAAGGCGACCGTAAGAGCAGTTCGTGTGTACAAGACCGCCATAACAACATCCGAATCCATATCATGTTGCGCTTTCTTGCACGCAGCTCGATCGGTGTAGTCAGAGCATAGATCGTAGCCATAGCCCGCAAAAGCGGCGCTTGTCTCGTACAAGATATCGTATCTGACAGGGAACTTGAGATAGCGCAAGCCTACATACTCGAAGGCATCCTGCAGGTCTTCCTGATACAAGGCTACGAGATGCGGTGTCGTCACACCTGCGGATTGGATGGGCTCACCCAGATACTCCTCGACCCGCGCGCGGAGATCTGAAAGCACTTTCGCAAGGCAGGCGACGTCTTGGGAGGCAGGCATACCCATGGCTTTTCGGGCGCTGCGTAGGGCCTCACGTGGCTTGTCTCTCCAAGCATCGCCCGTATTTTGATACGGTGGTCTATATGTAAGTCAGTTCTCTATCACTCATGGCTTGCACAGAGATGAGGTCGACGCTTACAGTAGATGTTGTGAGGATACAAGAGACAATCGTTGCAAGACCTCGTTGTAACGATCTTCGGCAGTGACATTGGCAATAGGTACGACGGTCCCGTTTGCAAAACTCACCGCAGCCGTGCTGCAAGCACGTCAATCCCAAGGCTTCCCAGGCCGTGATTTGCAAAACTTACCCATACGATGCCGTCAGATCAAATCCAACACCAAAGTCTGGGAGCTCAGATGCTTGTGCTTTGCTCAGAACGGCCTGGGTTCTGGTGGGTAGGGAAGCGCTCCCCTTGATGACAGCGGCAGCAACAAGCATTGGCCGGAGTAGGACAACCATGGTGCAAGTGTCTCTTATTGAGCGAGAATTCTTCGAGATAGGGTCCGCTTCATAGGTCTGATACTCGATAATATGGTCAGGGCCCTAAAGTTATCGGTCGGAGGCAGCAGGATGGATTGCGCCGAACTCTGAGCATGACGGGCCATGATTCATCAGCGCCCTGGTGCATAAGTATATGAAGGAGTAAAGTTCAAGAATAGGCTTTTTCTCTCGGAGATCCACGACCACACGACTGAATTAGACTTGACTGTTCAGCTTTCCAGATCGTCGGCCAGCTTCGGGTGGGGGCAGTGCTAACGCTGATCTGAGTAAGCCTGACTGCGGCCGCTACTCGTTTTCACCTATTAATGCAATCTACCTATCAATGCAACGCGCTAGTGATTTAGGTGCATAGATCTAGGGCTAAGCCCTATAACCCTGAATGTTGCCCCTAAATTACTAGCGCGCTGCATTGATAGGTGGATTGCATTAATAGGTGAAAACGAGTACTTCAGGTCTGATCAGGCTAGGCCGCTAGCGATGCGATTGACGTCTTTCGACATCAACACGCACTCTTACCATCTATCACGGTAACTAGCGACCGAGGTCTTGAATAGCACCCCTTTTATGCTCCGAGCTAGGAGCGTAGAACAAACCCACTGTTACAATAACAACACTACTAACTGTGCAGAAAAGGACTCTGACCTTCCTCTGAGCTGTTACGAACGTAAAGAAGCTCGGCCAAACGTGGCTTTCGGAGCTCAATTTCAGCCCAGAAAACATAGTGGGGGATCCACTTTTACGCAATGGCTGTTGGCTGTCACGGGACCCCTGCATACGGTACAGGCACCTCCTTCGTCTCAGCCCTACAGGGCTGACGGTGATCGGCCTGAGCCGAGTTGGACTCAGTGGCAGTCACCTTTCGTATTTACTAAATCGCGTCATACATCTACAACGGCACGTCTTTATTCATCGCGCCAATCACCCTATCAAGCTGCGGCCGCGGATTACGAATCCCATGCGTCGGTACGAAGTGATACACTCGATCCTTGGCAATCTTGAAAGATGTCAAAGTCAGAATTCAGACGAACTGAATCATCAGGTAAACATTCGTAGCTGAAACGATAAACTGTCATAGCATTGATCTCACTCCCTCAAATTACCTTAGACCAGGACTTGGAGACATTCCTGAAGTCACATGGATGTGAATAAGTGCATCGTGCCAACTTATAAGATACTTTATATTAATAGTTGCTTTATTGCATTAGACTTTCTAATTGTTAGTATTCTAATATATGTCAAATATATTATTACTAGTATGTCAAGAATTTAAGCAATTTAGCTTAAATCAACTAGTAAGAGAAAAGTTCGTAACAATAGAAAGCTTAATCGCTAAATATATTTTGATAATTTCTCGATTTCTACTTGTACTTTTTAAATATATTATTCTTTTAAATTTCTAAATACGCAATACTACGCACTTAATATATATATATAATATATTTTGTTACAAACTTTATATAGTATCTTGCAACAAATATAAAGATATTATATATAAGTACTTTGTAATATAATTATCTACAATCTAATATATAAAAAAAAACTTATTAAAATTAAAATATATAGTATTAAATAAATTAATTCTAGATAAATATTTTAATATATAATAAAACTAATAGTAATATTCTATAATATTATACTATTACTTTTGTAAGAAATATTAGAAAGAATTTGTGTTATTAAAGAAATTTGTAGATATTTTCTAGCAAACAATATAAGCAATTACTTAATAATAAGAATTGCAATAATAAATAATCTTATATTTAATAAATCTTTATAAATAGTTTAATAAATTAAAATAACAATAAATAAAAATTTAAGATAAATTAAATAAAATTTATAAGAAAGTTACGTTCGAAAACTATATATTTTTCTATTATTTAAGATTTAAGATATTTGGAATATTTAATACTTTAAATATCTTAATTATTTTAATTCTAAATTTAAGATATTTAAAAATTAAGTTATTTTAGTTATTTTAAATTTGTTAACAAATTTTTCTATATTAATTATCTATAAAAAGCAATATACAATAAATAGTATCTATTAACATACAACTTATAATACTATCTTCTCTCTTTAAGAATATTTTTTCGATTTTTTTTTTTTTACTATATTAATTGTAGATTAATTGTCGATTTAATACTCGATCTTAACTTTAAAATCAAATTGAATTAACAATTTAACTTTAGAAATTAAATTAAATCGAATCGAATTAATTTTCGATTTTAATATTAGAAATCGAATCGAATTGTCAAGAATGTTAAGAATATTAAAAACAATACAAATTAAGTTTAAATTTAGATTTTTTATTAATTACTAGATAATGCTTAGTAGTAATGCATTTATAAAAAGAAATTTCTAATATATTTATTAATCAATTTAAATAAATCAACTATTTCTATTAAATTATTAATTAGTTGTTACTAAAAATAATTAAATTTACTAAAAATAATAGTCTTGACAATTCGATTCAATTTTTCGATTCGATTTTTAATTTAATTTTTGAAATCGAATCGAATTGTTAATTTCAACTTTAGAAATCGAATCGTTAAAACTTTCGATTCGATTCGAATTAAATTGTTAAGATTCGATTCGATTTCCTAAATTGACGCGATTAGTCTAATTAATTAAGTTAATTACTAAACAATATTACAATTCTATTATTAATTGTTGCTATAAATATATTATTTTTATAATATATTTTTATTAAGTTTTTATCTTATATAACGTATTATATCGAATAAATAGAGAGTATCTTAGATATAAAAAGTATTATCGAAAGAATCAAATATGCAATTTAACTTCTAATTATTAAGAAATAGATAAAACTATTTAAAAGATTAAAAAACTAAATAATAATATAAAAGAATTGCGTTTAAGAATCGCGCAAAAAATAAAACAAAAAAAAATACTAATTTTGTTGTTTAAAAAGTATAGATAATATAAATCGAAGAATATTCTAAAAATTACAAAGAGTAAAAAAGAAATTAAATATATTAAATATATTAAATATATTAAAGAAATATTCGAAGTTCTATTCGATATAATTGTTAATTTATTATTATTTGTTTTATTATTTTTCAATACTTTGTTTGCTTTTGTAAGTAACTTTATTGTTAACAAAATTATTATAGCTTATTAAAATACTTCTTTAAATTCTTGAGTAATTTTTATATATTTTCGAAAATAAAATATTCTTCTTACTTGATAAAATATTTCTAATTTTTTCATTCTTTTATTTTCTTAATTTTATATTATTTCTCTTTTTATAAATAGAAATAAAATATATTCTATAAAAATATAATTAAATTTGCTAATTTTAATAATAAGATATAAAATATAAAAAATACTTTAATATTCTTAAGTAAATCGAATTTGTAATTAACTAATATTTATATCTTTTTAACAAAAAATAATTCGACTTTAATATAATTTAATTTCTTATTTCATTTTTTTGTTTTAAGATTTTTTATAAAAAGATATACTTTATTTCTCTTTTTTGATTCAAATATTATTTTTTGTTTTTTGATTGTTATTTTAATATTTAACAAATTGTTTTTGTATTTTTAAGATATTCTTATATATCTTTTTTAGTATTGTTATTTTTTTAATAACTAATTTAGCTAACAAAGATTTTTTGCTCTTTTTCGAAGAGATTAAATTTCTTGCTATAGTTAACTAAAAATAGAGTTATTTTAATAATATTCGAAATCTTTGTATTAAATACTAATTGTATTATAGATAAAAATAATATTTAATTGCAATAATTATTGTTAATATAATATTGCAAATATTGTTTAAAACTTAATTAAATTATAAACAATAAATATTTTAAGTCTTATATCTAATATTAGTAGAAATGTTTTTTAATAATTAAATCGTAATTTAAGCGTTTTAATAATCTCTTATTATAATTTCTTAAGAAAGAGCTAGTATTGCGTCGATCGCACGCATTATATTTAACAAATTCTTTAAAAACAAATGTTATCTAAAATAGAAAAAGCTCGTTTAAAAGAAATAATGCAAATTAAAATTTTTTACAATAAGATTTTTGTCTTGCATGCGTAGAATTAACTTTATCGTTAAAAAACTATTTTTGTCAATTATTTTATTATAATTATTTGAAGATAAATTGTAAACGTTATAAACGTTAACAAAATTATATCTTGTGTTGTTAATATTAAAACATAATTGTAATGTTATTATTTTTATATCTTTAAAATGTTATGTGTTGTGCTAGTTATTATTATTAATGCGTTTATTAACGTAAAAGTATGTTTTTTCGTCATTATTTACGAACGTAAAGCTTGCGCGCTTCGAATTGTATATTTTCGCTCTAACGTAATATTGTTACAACTTTTGTATTATTAATATATTATAATTTTATATATAATTTTTTTAAAACAATGCGATTATTATTTTATTTCTTAATTTGTAAACGTTATATTATAATATTTTGAGCTCGTTTTGTGTCTTTATTAAAATTGCTTTGTATAATTCTCGATATTAATATTTATTTAGTTTTGTATTTCTTGCGTAAAAGACATATTTTATAACGATATTATTATTATCTCGTCGTTATTTTGTTTTACTAGAATAAACTAGTTACTTAACGATTTTTCAAAGCGTCTTTTCTTAATTAATTGTTAAATTACATTTTTTTTGTTATTATAAGAGTGTTTTGCATGCGACTTGCTTGCGTCGAGCGACTAATTATTGTTATCTTGCGTTTTGTTCTCTTCTTCGACGTCCAATTGAACGTCGTTGCGCTTTTAAAAATTATTAAGATAATTATTGTTTCGTTCGCTTTTATTGCTCTAATAACGTGATATAATAATTTTGTCTTTGTTGTCTCTTTTATTCTTAGTTTTTCGCTTTGTTTTTTAGAACATTTGAAATCAAATACTTTGTAAACATTCTTACAAATATTACATTTTTATTTTGATAAATTTAATTAATGCGAACATTAATCGAAGCGATAATCTCGCGTACAATAAGTGCATCGTTGCTTGTTCTTGCATTCGTATATTAAGTAATTATACTTTTAACATTTTATGTATTGTTTTATTTTGCAACTTGTATTATAGTATTTTGTTATCTTAATATTCGATTTATAAATTACGTTATATTAAATTAACTTGTTTATTATCTTCGCGCAATCTACTTATATTACAATAAAAAGATATTTCTTTTTGTCGCTCTTTCTTGTAAGTTAAGTTATCTTATTAATTTTTAATTCTTAATACATAATCTTGCATAATCTTTTTATTGTTTTTGCTTTTTTTCTCTTTATGTTCTTGAACTTACTCTTTATTTTAATATTGTATATTATTATTTTTGCGTGTTTACGACGCAAAATTGTTGCGATAAATACGTTCTTAACTTAAAAATTACTTGATTTTAAAATCTTCTTATTGCATTCGCTATTAACTTTAAAGATTATTATTCTTTTAAAGCATTTTATTCTCTATATATCTTTTTGCGCATTTAATGTGTTAATAATGTTTAAATCGCACGTCAATGCAATTATTTTTGTTGCACTTATCTTGTGTACTTTTTTTGTCTCTTTCTCTTTTTTAATTTACGTTATCAATTTTATCTCTTTAGTTGATCGTTGCTTTAAGAGTGTTTGTTTAACGTTTATTTTAATTATTGTTTGTGCAACTAATAACAAACTTTATATTATGCTCGTTTATATGTTTGTATCTTGTGTGTCTTTCTTGATTCTTTTTACTTTTTTTAGTTAATTTGTCGTCTTTTTTAATTTCTTTAACACGAAAATTATGTTAATTCGATTATTCTTCGCGAAGAATTCGTTAAATTTGCGCGTAAGTTTTTTGACAAAAATGCATTACTTAATTAACGTTGTTATTAAAATTATTTTAAACGCATTTTTTTTTTAGATTTATAAAGCTTCTTGATCTTTATTATTTTCGCGATAATCTTTGTCGCAATTTGTAATAAATCGCATTAAGACGCATTAAGTGCGTCTTAATTACTTGTTAACATCGCGTCGATCACATTTATTTGATCTTGACGATCGAGATAAATCGTGAGCGTTATTGCTAATAAAGTCTTCTCTCTTGTCTCTTCTTGTATAATGAGATAGTATAATATCGATTTTTGTAAACTTTTCGAAGATGCTCTTAATACAATATTTGTTTATATAGAAGACAATATCTATAATTATTTTTAATTGCTAAATTTATCGATTTAAACAACTTAATAATAAAGCTTATTATAACTTTGTCTTATAATAATCTAAATAATATTTAATATTTAATTTTGCTATAACTCGCATATATATTATATTTGTTCTACTAACAATTAAGATATTATTTAATATATATCTTGACAACTTATTTTATCTAAAAGAAATAATAATACTAATGTAAAAGTTAAAGAGTTCTAGTTATTTTCGAATACTCTTGCAATAATTTATTATAATATTTTTTTATATATTTGTCGATTTTGTTAATAGATATTCAAAGTTTTTCTTTTTTTATCAATTTTTTTTATATTGTCTCTAAGTATTTATAAGATAATATTTAGTTTATATTTGTTTGCTAGTAATACTTTGTTTTTGTTAATATTACGAGTTGCGTACTAATAGATACTATTTGTTGCGTATTATTCTTTACAAGATAATTAAAAAGAGAAGATCTATTAACAAGATCAAGATAATCAAGATAACTTAACTCTTGAAAATCTTAAATTTCGAATTAAGATAATTAAGATAATTAAGATCTTAGATATCTTAAATATCTTAAATTTCAAATAATAAAAAGATATATAGCTTTCGAATGCAATTCTCTTATAAATTGTATTTAACTTATCTTAAATATTTATCTATTATTACAATTACTAAATTGCAATTTTTTGTTATCAAGTAATTGCTTGCATTGTTTAAAGATATTTAAAAATCTTTTTAATAGCATAATTTTTATTAATATCTTTTACGAAAGTACTAGCGTAATACTTTGAATATTTTAAGAAGATCTATATTAGATTAAAGCGCTTCTATTTCAAATACTAGCTTAACAATATTACGTCAATTAACATTTAATAAAGACAACAAGATAAGAATTAACAAGTCTAACATCTATTATAAAGATTGTATCGATCTAGAAAACTAATTTATGCAAATAAATATTTCTTTTATCTTTTATCTTATTCTAGCAAATTAAAAAACAATTTTCGCATTTATATTTCTTAGAAAAAGAGTCTAATATTAGCTTAAGTTAAACTTACACAAGTATTTAAAAAATTATAACAAAAACTCTTGTGCAATGTTTACGAACTTCAATAACTTCAAAAAAGAGCTTCGAAAAATCTTCGAAAAATTTAACAAGAAACAAATTGCAAAAAAAGTAATTTAGTATCTAATTTAACAAATCTTTGCAACAAACTTCGCAACAAAATTTTAAAAATATATTAATTTTATCGAATAAAACAATATTGTACTTATAACAATATTTCGACAAGATTTTAAAAACAATCTTAAAAACAAAATTATATGCAATAGCAAATTTATTAACAATATGTTCGATCTTATCGAAGTAATTATCGATTTTAACAACAAGTTATATAAAAGAGTTATAAAAAAGCAATACAATTAATTTTATAAAAGATTAGAAATCTCTTTAAATTAACAATTAAATATTAGTAAAAAGAATTCTATTTTAATTAAAAGTACAAAGATTTTAACTTTCGTAAGCTTGTATCTTTAAAATTAAATTTTACTTAACAATATAAAGAGAAGAATTTTAGAAAAAAGCAAAATAATAAATTCTAGAAAACGTGCTATTTATGTAACAAATTAATTTATTTCGCAAGAGACTATTGATTACAAAACTTAATAAATTGTTAACAAATTAATATTATATTAAAAGAAATACTTAATAGCTAAAATAATATTAGAAAGCAAATCGACACAAAAGCAAATATTTTTAAGATTAAATCGAATAACAATTATTATCTAGTAAAGAATTTAAATTAGTTACAAAAAGTTCTAGATAAAATATTAATAGACAAGATACTTGCATTTACGCAAGAAGTTAATCGAATACTCTAGAAGACTATTAAATCTTATAACTTAACTATTGACTTAAATAAAAAGTATAATTAAAAGAACTTTTACAAATATATAGAAAACATTATAAATTATGTCGAGACTTTAGTTAATTTATCGAATATTGTAAATAAATACGAGAAAAAATTAAAAAACAATATTATTACAAAAAAGAATATACTTAATATTATTATAAAACAATTAAATCTTATAATATATATAAGTTTCAATTAAATAACTTGTTACAACAACTTATACTAAATCTATTTTTAAAAAAAAACAAAGTTAATTAATTTTGTAGAAAGTTAAAGTTAGCAATTTAGTAATAAAAGAAAGCTTAATGTAAACAAGTATTTAAAGCAAAAGTTACAATATAGAAACAAGAAAAAGTTCAAATTTCTTAATAAAGAATATATCAAAGAAATGCAATATATTAGTTAACAATAATAACTAAACTTAACAACGTACGCACAATATTTTATTATATTAATTAAGATTAGCAATTATTAATTTATAGTAATAATTGATTTTAATACAATAAGTAACTTTATAATTAAAACTTTTGTAAAGAGAAAAAAGTATTTTACTTAAAAGAAATCGAATGCTTACAATCTAATAATTGTAAATAAAAACTTGTTATTCGCAAGAAATAAAAAAGTAAATAAAGAAACAAAAATATTATTAATAGTTATTTAATAATATTACGAGAAACTAATCTTTAATATAGTAGAAATAATTACTTATAATATTGTTCTAGAAATATCTTAATTAAAGCAATACAATTTAAAAGTTGACTAAAATATACAAGTACTTAAATTTGCGCAATATAATTACGCAATTTATATTTAATCTACGCATTAATAGTGTTTAATAATAAATAAAAGATTAAGTTAAAACTTAATTACAAGTAGCAAACTTATATTTAGTATAATTGTTAAATTAAATTAAACATTTTTTTCTTAATTTGATTTATTCTTTTGAATCTTGTAGAATTAAGTTAGAGTTAAGACGCGAACTCGACTTTAGAATCGAATTTTGTCGAATTAATGTCAAGAACTTAAGTTAATTTTGTCGCGTTAGCATTTGCTTATCTTATCTTATCTTATCTACGCGCTAATTCGATTAAACTAGCGCAAGAATTTACGCTAACTATATGCGATTAACGTAAATTCTACGCTAGCTTAATTAAGTTAACGCGTTACGTAACATTACGTAATCGAGTAAGTTAAATTAAGCGTTTGACGCGTCTTATATGTTCGATTTATCTAGTTAAACTAGAACTTTTGCCCGATTTTAGAATTAGAATTAAACGAATTAACTCGTTCGAGTTGAAACTTAATTCGTCGATTACACTACTTATATTTTTGCAAAAAAACAATTTAATAAAGTTCGACTTAATAGATATCGACAAAGATTAGCTAGATTTAGACTAATCGTTGAGTTAGATTTCGATATTAACATTCTAGCCCAACTCGAATACTTGGTATCAACCTCTTGACCTAGCTCGAAATCGATTTAGGTTAACGATTTCTTAACTCGACTTAATCGACTCGCCAAGCAATCGAAAATAACGTCAAAATGTCAAGATTTTCTATTTTTAAAAAAATTCGCATTATTTAAATTACTAAAAATAGTTTAAAAATAATAACGCACAAATAACGTACAAATACATTATCTAAATGCATTACTATATAATATTATAAACAAATTAATTAAATTAATCAATTTGATTAAGTTAATTAATGCACTTTTTTAAAAATAATCTAAATTTTTCGAGTCTTGGCGAGTTGAACCAAATTATACGCTAAGTACTTCATATCTACCCTTTGATTTGACTTAAATACTTGGGTCAAGATTTCTAACCCAAATCGAGTCTTGGCGAGTCGAGAACTTGACTCGAACTTGATGACTCGACTCGACGCGACCAGTCTAGCTAGATTATAAAATTAAAATAAGTAAAAAAGATTGCAAATTTTCTTAGAATTCTAGACTATCTAGTGTAATAAGAAAATTGCTAAAGTATATATTACAAATATATAACAATTAAAAGTATCTATTTTAAAAAGAGAAAACAATCGAGACTTTATCTAAATATTAATTGTAAAGTTACAAGATTAGATTTAAACTAAATAAGCAATTTATGTTTAAATTTATATATGCTCTATTTAAAAAAAAGTTAAAAATACTTCGCGAATATCTAGCAAAAAACAAAAAAAAAGAATTTATTAGAAAATTCTAATTATAAATAGAATATTCGATTCTCTTTGTATTTAAGAAGAATAAAACTTTTTATCTATATATTAATTATTAAAAGCTAAACAATTTTACAATTAAAAATCAATATTTACTACTTAATATTAACGAGCTTTAAAATCGATTATTTAAAGTAAAGTATTTTATTAAACTAGACTTACAAGAAACGTACAACTAAATTAAAATAAAGATAAAAAAGAAGTAAAAAATAGCTTTTTGCATATAATATAAATTATACAAATACACAATAATGTTGTTTAAGCTTACAAATGTCTCGACAATATATTAAGAAATAATTAATAATATATTACAACAATATTTAAATCAATTTGTTATAATATACTTAAACAATATTACAATTTACTTAAGTATTTTAGAATAATATATAAATTATATTTTTAAAATACTAGAATATTTAAATAAAAGAAATCTATATCTTAAATTAAAAAAAGACGAATTTTATTAAGAAGAAATTAACTTTCTTAAATTTGTTATTAAACAATATAAAGTACGCATAAATCTTAAAAAGCTACGAGCAATTAAAGAATAAAAACTATCTATTAATATTAAGAAAGTTTAATTCTTTCTAAATTTTATAAACTACAACAAGAAATTTAATCAAAAATTACTTTGTTAACACAATATTATTAACAAATCTTACAAAGAAGAAAATATTATAAATATAAAAATTGACAAAAGAAAAATTATTTTAAAATTTTAAATTAAAATACTTAAAGAAACTAGTATTAAAAATATACAATTTACAATTATTAAATAAGATTAAAATTAATATATTAAAGTTAGTTATTAATATATACTTTAATTAAGAGCATAAAGATATATAATATCTAATAATATATCTTTCGAGAAAACTTTTGTTGATTAAATAAAATTATAATATTTACAATAAGAAGTTACTCGCTATTGTAGTCTTTCTAGAATTATAAAAAGTATATATCGAAGAATTATTAAAACTTATAATTTTTACAAATTACAAGAATTTTTTGTACTTTATTATTATTAAATAGCTTAACAAAAGATAAATGCAATAATTAAAGTAACTTGAATAATATAAGTTTAAGATAAAATATATACTATATAAAGATAACAACAAAGCAAACGCATTTAATAAATAAAATAATTATATAAAAACAAAGAAATTGTTTAATTACAATATACTTAAGATTAACAAAAACAAATTATTATTAGCAAACAAATACAAGTTAAATATTATTTTACAAATACTTAAAAACAATAAGAAAGAATTTCTAATAAAAAAAGAAAAACTTTAAATATTTATTAACAAAATTGACAAATGCATAAAGAAATATTATAATAAATTATTGCAAAAGTATCTAGAAATAATTAAAATTCTTTAGCTTTTACACTAGTATTATTAGTTTTTTCAAATAAGACAAGTTGTCAAATATATATTAAACAATATCTTAATTATTAGTAGAACAAATATAATATATATGCGAGCTATAACGAAATTTAATATTAAAAATTATCTAAATTGTTATAAGATAAAGTTACAATAAATTTTATTATTAAGTTGCTCAAATCAACAAACCTAGTAATTGAAGACAAATATAATTCGATACTAGTAATAATTAACAAACTTATCAAGTATTTATATATTATTATATGCAAAGAAAAGTTTATAGTAGAACAACTAAAATATACTGTATTAAATCGATTTATACAATATTATAATATATTTAAAGAATTAACTAATAACAAAGACAAGCTCTTTACGTCTAATTATTAAAAAATATTTCTATTAATGTTTGAAACAAGACTTAGAATATTTATTGCTTATTACTTAATTACAAATAATTAAACAAAGCATACAAACTAGAGTCTAGAGCAATATTTAAGATATTACGTCAACAATACTTACAACAATTAAGTATTATTTTTATCTATAATACAACTAGCACTAAATGCAAAGATTTCGAATATTATTAAGATAACTTTATTCTTCGTCAATTATAACAAGAAACTTAATCTCTTTAAGAAAGAGCAAAAACATCTATTAACTTAATTAGTTATTAGAAGAGTAACAATATTAAAAAAGATACACGACAATATCTCAAAGATGCAAGAAAGTTCGATTTAATATTAGAACAAAAAGCAAATAACAACATCTTAACTAAAGAAGAAAAATAAAGTGTATCTTTTTATAAAAAATCTTAAGATAAGAAAGTTAAGCAAGAAATTAAATTATGTTAAAGTCGAATTATTTCTTGTTAAGAAGACAAAGAAATTAGTTTATTATAAACTCGATTTACTTAAGAATATCAAAGTATTTCTAGTATTTTATATCTTATTGTTGAAATTAACAAATTTAATTACGTCTTTATAGAATATATTTTATTTTTATTTACAAGAAGAAAAACAATATAAGATCAAGACAATTCTATAACAAAAAGATTAAAAATATCTTATTAAGTAAAAAGTAGTGTGATCGTCGGGTCGGGTCTTGGCACGAATTTTTTGTCCGACCCGAGGATTCGGACAGAATTTTTAACCCAACCCAAATTTTATTTAATTAATTGCGCTACGTAGACTAATCCGAATCAAGTAATTCGTTTTTTGTTTGAAAGTGCGTTAAATTCTCTACAAAATGAGATAATTCTGAAAAAATAAGAGTAAAATACAAGGAAGTTATGTGGGTTTTAAATTTAAAGTTCTTATTTAAATTTAGTTCCCGAGCCCGATTACAAAAGAAATTTGCCACCGAAACCCGACCCGACGATCAGGCTAGTAAAAGGAATATTTTATCTTTAAAAACATATAAGAGTTACTTAAAAATTTAAAGAAGTACTTTAACAAGTTGCAATAATTTTGTTAACAACAAAATACTTATAAGAGTTAACAAAGTATTAGAAAACAAGAAAGTAAACAACAAAGAATTAATAATAATATTGAACAAGATTTCGAATATCTCTTCAATATATTTAATCTCTTTTTTGTTGTCTTTAATCTCTAGAATATTCTTCGATTTCGCATTATTTATATTTTTTAAACAACAAAGTTAGTGTTTTCTGTACTTTGTCTTTTGCGCAATTCTTAGACGCAATTTTGTTATTTTATTATCTAGCTTTTTAGTCTTCTAAATAGCTTTATTTATTTCTTGATAGTTAGAAGTTAAATTATATTTTTAATTCTTTTAATAGCACTTCTTATACTTAAGATGTTCTTTATTTATTCGACAAAATACGTCAAATAAAACGCAAACTCGACAAGAATACATTGTAAAAAAGACGTATTTATAGCGACAATTAACAATCAAATTGCGACGTTATTCAATAATTAGTTTAATCAACATAATAAGAAAGAATAAATAATTTCGAGACAAAAACTCTTGAAAAGAAAAGATAGTATTATAAGTTGCGTATTAATAGATACTATTTGTTGCGTATCGCTCTTTACAAAATAATTAAAAAGAGAAGATTTGTTAGCAAGATCAAAATAATCAAGATAACTTAATTCTTAAATATCTTAAATTTCAAATTAAAATAAGTAAGATAAATAAGATTTTAAATATCTTAAATATCTTAAATCTTAAATAATAAAAAGATATATAGCTTTCGAACGCAACTCTCTTATAAATTGTGTTTAATTTATCTTAAATCTTTACTTATTGTTACGACTATTAAGTTATAATTATTTGTTATCAAGTAATTGCTTGCATTGCTTGAAGACGTCTACAAATCTCTTTAATAGCATAACTTTTATTAATATTTCTTACGAAAGTACTAGCGTAATAGTTAATTCTAAGTATATCAATAGTTAAACAAATTTTTTGTTTTTATATAATTACTTTTTCTATTAAGTGCGTCTACTCTATTATTGTTTTTGTCTAATATATATTGTATTTTAAACTTGTATTATTTAAGTTGCTTTAACTATTATATTTGTTTTCTATTAAATTATTGAAATAAAGTGCAAAAGATTTTTATAATCGATAAAAATTGTAAGTTCTTATAATTCTTCTATATATACTCTGTATAACTTTAAAAAAACTACAATAACAAATAGTTTTTTGTTTTAAATATTATAATTTTGTTTAACTAATAAGAGTTTTTTCGAAAAATATATTATTAAATACTATATATTTTTGTATTTTTGATTAAAATATATATTTATAACTAGATCTAATATATTACTTTTAATATATATTAATAGTTGTAAATTGTGCATTTTTAATATTAATTTCTTTAAGTATTTTAGGTTAAATTTTTAAAATTATTTCTTCTATTTTAATTTTTATAATTATAGTATATTTTTTTTTGTAAAATTGATTAGTAATATTGCGATAATTAAAAAGTTTTTAATAAATCTTTTGTTATAGTTAATAAAACTTATAAAAGCTTGTACTTTCTTAATATTAATAGATAATTTTTATTTTTTTACAATTTGTAATTTCTCTAAATCTTACTAAATTCTATATTGTTTAATAACAAAATCTAGAAAATTAACTTCTCTTTAATAGAACTTGCATTTCTTTAACATAAAATATAAGTTTCTTTTGCTAAGATATTTTAATATCTAAAAATTATATTATATATATATATTTTTTTTTCGATTTTCTTAGTATATTATTTAAGTATTTTATAACAAATTAATTTAAATATTGTTGTAATATATTTTTAATTTTTTTTGATATATTGTCGAAGCGTTTGTAAATTCGAACAATATTATTGTATATTTATAAAGTCTATATTGTATATAAAAGGCTATTTTCTACTTTTTATTTATATATTTTTATTCTAATCTAATTATACACTTCTTGTAAATTTAATTTAATAAAATATTTTGCTTCGAATAGTTAATTCTAAAGGTTGCTAATATTAGATAATAGATATTAATTCTTAATTATAATATTATTTAGCTTCTAATAATTAATATATAGATAAAAAGTTTTGTTTTTCTTAAATATAAAGAGAATTAAATATTCTATTTATCATTGAAATTTTTTAATCAAATTTTTCTTTTTGATTTTTGTTAAATATATGCAAAATATCTCTAGTTTCTTTTCGAATAAAATATATATAAACATAAGTATAAATTGTTTGTCTAATTTGAATTTACTTTTGTAATTTTATATTTAATATTTAGATAAAATCTTTATTGTTATCTCTTTCTAAAATAGATATTTTTAACTATTGTATATTTGTAGTATATATTTTAGCGAATTTTCTTGCTATATTAGATAGTTTAAAGCTTTTAAAGAATTTGTAGTTTTCTTTATTTACTTTAACTTTGTAATTTAATTAAATTTTATTAATATTTGTCGAGTCGAACTCTATTAGATTGTTTTCTTGCAAAATTGCAAACTTGCTATTTGCGATCGAATATCGAATTAAACTTTTATCTTTTATCTATTATCGAATACTATCAATATATAGATTAAATATAAATTGCGTAATTATATTGCATAAATCTAAATATTTATATAATTTAATTAATTTCTAAATTGTATTGTTTTAATTAAAATATTTCTAAAACAATATTGTAAATATCTATTTTTACTATATTAAAGATTAGTTTCTTGTAGTAATGCTAAATAGCTATTGATAGTAGTTTTGTTTTTTTATTTACTCTTTTATTCTTTGCAAATAATAGATTTCTATCTACGATTACTAGATTGTAGATATTAGATTTTTTTTAAGTAAAATATTCTTTTCTTTTAATAAGAGCTCTAATTATAAAATTATTTACTATATTAAAATTAATTATTACAATAAGTTAACAACTATTAATCTTAACTAATATAATAAAACACTATATATATATTGTTAAGTTTAGTTGTTATTATTAAACTAATATATTGTATTTTTCTAGTATACTTTTTATTAAAAAAATTTCATTTTTCTCTACTTTTGTATTATAATTTCTACTTAAAATATTAGTTTATATTAAGTTTTTTTTTTTTAGATAAATTTAAAATAAGTTGCTATAGCAAATTGTTCAACTAGAATCTATATATAAATTGTATGCTTTTTTAATAATAGTATATTTATATTTAAGTGCTAGTATTTTAAATCTCTTGTTTTTAACAGATTGTTATATATATGCTCTAATAAGATTTAGTTATTCTATAATAATAAAATCGAATATATTCTTTTCTATAGCAGTATTGCTTTTTAGTTTTTTCTGTATTTGTTTATAATCTTCGATAAACTAATTAAAGTCTCGAGATAGTTTATAATATCTTCTATACAATTGTAAAAATTCTTTTAATTATATTTTTTATCTAAGTCGATTACTAAATTGTAAAAATATAAAATAGTCTTCTAAAGTACTAAATTAACTTTTTGCGTAAATACAAATATTTTGTCTAATAATGTTCTATTTAGAACTTTCTATAATTAATTTGAAATCTCTATTAAATAGTAATTGTTATTTGATTCAATATTAAGAGTATTTATTTCTATATTAATTTGCTCTCTAATATTGTTCTAATTATTAAATATCTCTCTTAATATAGTATAATTTGTCAATAATATATTAAATTTTGTAACTAATAATCTTCTACATAGTAACTCGATTTATTATATAAATAGTATGTTTTCTAAAATCTATTATCTTATTTTTTTCTAAAATTCTTTTTTTTACGTTGTTAAATAGAATTTAATTTTATAGATACAAATTTATAATAATTTAAGTTATTGTATTTTTAATTAGAACAAGATTAAGATATTTAAGATATTTAATATCTTAAGTATTTTAACTATCTTAATTCTAAATTTAAGATATTTAAGAGTTAAATTATCTTAATTATCTTAATTCTATTAACAAATCTTTCTATATTAATTATCTATAAAGAATAATATACAACAAATAATATTTATTAATATATAACTTGTAATATATAATTACTAATTTGAAGAAAATTTAAGCAAGTTTGTATAGATTGATTGCAATTAATAGTAATTGTTTTTTAATATAAAAGATTAAGCAACAATAATAATAAAATAAGCTATATATAACAAAAGAAGTTTTATTTAAACTTTAATATTTATATTACAAAGCTTTAAATTATATAGTTTGTAAATATTAAACAATATTATTAGATAAAAAATAAAATATCTATATATATATATAAATAAGCAAATAAGCAAATAAGTAAATAAGCAATAAGTAGTAAACAAATAAGCAAACAAGCAAACAAACAAATAAATAAAAATTAAACAAACAAGTAAATAGATAAGCAAATAAATAAGTAGATAAACAAATAAGTAAATAAATAAGTAAGCAAGTTAACAAGCAAGAGAACAATTAATAAATAAAAAATATCTTTTATCTTTCTAACAATATAAAGTAATAATATTAGAAGAAATTTATATATCTTAAGTTTATCTTTAAGATTATAAAATATTATAAATAAGAGCAAAATTATATATAATACAAGATTAAATTAAGTAATAGTTAATAGATATTAATATGTATTTAGTTATTAGACTTGTATTTGCAATCTAATTAAACAACGCTAAAATATAGTATTCTTAATATTTTAGCACTTTTATGATTCTTGCAAATACTAGACTTTATATTTAGATCTTTAATCTTAACTTTTGTTAAAATTGCTTTAGATTTATTTTATTAACTTTTGCAATTCTTAATTAAATTTACGAAAAAAATTATCTATTAAACTAGACACTTAACATTCTATAAATTATTGTGCTAGCAAAATTTAATTAAGAATTAAAGTTGTTATAGTTATTGCAAGTTTTAGACAATTAAAATTAATTCGAAAGACAATTCTTCTATTAAAGACAATCTAGAACCCGAAAATTGTGCATTATAATAATATATTTAAATTACTCTTAAATTTTACAAAATTATATAGATTAAGAGCGCAAAGCTTGCTCTATCTACTATTAGTTTTGGAAGCTAGCATATTAAGAAATACAAAAGTTAATAAAATGAACCTAAAGCGATCTTGACAAAAGTCGGGATCGAGAATCTAAATATAAAGTCTAGCATTTGCAAGCGTTGTGAAAGCGCTAATTATATGCTTGGCATGTTATGTAACGACACTCGCAAGCGGATTCGAGCCTGATGCCAATAAAGCAATATTGACAGCACAAAGGGACCATTCAGATTGGTAGATGAGGCATTTCCCTTTCACCTTTTATACAATCGAGTCTTCCCGGCATTAATCCCTGGCGAAGAGGTTCCGCCATCGTGCCACAGCGTGCATGTCATCTGTACTTCAGCTTCGCTCAGCCTTCTGCTCGTATCCGCCAGACCAGCCCCCACAGTGCACACTGAGAAGTGTTTCACGTCCTACTTTCATCATATCCTCTGTGAGCATGACATCCCGGGGCCGTGGGCCTCGGCATCTCTACGCCTTGTAAGCTGATAGGGTAAATTGATAATCCGGACTAGCTGTCGCTTCCACTAATTTGGAGCTACGTTTTCCCCTGTCCTTTCAATTGCTTGGTTGTTACTCGGTTCGATATACTCGTGTCGCCTAGAGGTTTGTTCACTTCCCGATAGGGTTACCAGGCCACTTTATGTCGAAATACGACAATCTGATTGGTTAGACTGGCGCACGCGGCTAGCGCGGCTCTAGTCTTGGCAATGCTCGCGTATAGTCGCTCTGGCATCTTCCTCCTACATAGACTACTAAGCAATACAAGATATCATAACTACATCATATTTCCACACTTTACGCTTGTCGGCGAATCAATCGCTGAACCCATGTATCAAGCACGAATTGTCGATCAAGAGATTGGTCGACAAGCGAGCCATTGCTGGCCAATCCTGACAGGAAAAGAACTCTTTTCCAGGCGACACGAGTACTAGGAGGAGGATGCTCCTCCAGGAGGCACAATTTTCAGTTCTTTCAGCGCTTCTGTGAGACTGTTGGTAAGCACGGCGACTTCGATATTGGAACTACAGCCTCTAATCACATCGCGAATAGCTAAATGCCTCTCGGGTCTTTCAGCGCTTCCTGTGGGCTTCCTGTGGAACTGTCGGTAAGCTAAGGTGACCAAACACAGCCTCTGATCAGATCGTGAATAGTCAAAGACCCTGGGGCCTCTGTTCTCCCTAGAAGAAGACATGGAAGAACTTCTATAAGAACGGATGGTAACCCGCTGTTATCGCCTTTCAACCATCATTTCTGTTGCCATCTCCTTCCACCATTCTCATCCCGTTCGATTCCTGTGTAGCATTCAATTAGTCTGCTGTAATGACGTCCTCACGTTTTACCCACTTTGTCGGTGCCTCAAGCCTAGTAACTCTTGTCGCAGCAAGCATAATTCCAGATCTCCATCTCGTGGGCGCGTCCACTCGGTTGGTCAAAAGAGACGTTTGGCCCTACGCTGTCATTGGTGATTCCTGGGGTTCTGGCGTCTCCTACAAGAAGGACGTTCTATACGACGATAACCTCGACCATTGCCTTCGGACCAAGGAGTCCCATAGCCCCCAGATGGAAGCGGACACTTCCTGGCTTGGAAGTTTCACATCGGGCCTACGTGACGCAGCATGCTCAGGCAGTCAACTCATCGACCTCGCCCACGGCCAATACCAAATGGGAAAGGTTGGGCAGCCAGATGTGGTAGTTATGACTTCTGGCGGCAACAACGCGGGCTTCGGCTATATCGTCGACGTCTGCATCTATCATTCGGATCCAAGACACAACTAGGGGCCGGCATACAAGGACGATCACGATGGGACTGGCGACTGCGCAGTAGCGCTCAGTACTGCTTCGAACTATATAGATAACGTAATGCAGCAAGACCTTATCAACACAATAAACGACATCTTGGACGATCGGAACGTGAAGAACAATCAGAACTTCCTTCTCTATCTCACTGGCTATGCACAGTTCTTCGGGACAGACTACGATCCTTGGTGCAATAATGAGTCTTGGAATATCCCTAGCCTGATATTAGCTCCTACGCCTTGGCTGAGCGTGGAATTGCGAACGGCCTTCAACGATCGTGTATCGGCAATCAACACCCTTTACAAGAATACTATTGCATCGAATTATGCAGATAAGGCGCGCTACATCGATCTTGATGCTGGCTTCTCGGGTCATGGCTTCTGCGAGCCAGGTGCGAACCACGGCGACCAACTCAACAAGAACACGAACTTCAACGGCGTCTACCTGTGGAATCTCAACTACCCAATCAATATAGACAACGCACCCCCTCAGGATGGGGTATTCAGCGACAGCGTGACTGCTCAGCAGGCAGAGCAGCTTTTCAACGGCCAAGGTCTGACGGCTTGGAGTGGAAGTGGACAGGGAGGCAATGAAGCCAGCAACGGTTGGTGCCTTCGTCCTTTCCACCCGAGAACCTCCGGCTACACAAGCATCAAGAACGCCATCCTTGCACAACTGAACACAGACGGCTTTCCCAAGGCGGGAAGTGCAACCAGCCCTTCTCCGAGCCAAAGCCCGACCCCCTCATCTGCGCCGTCGGTCTATGCACCCGGGACATGCTCGTTCCACCTTGACGAGTGGCAGGACTGCAACGACGACTCGAGCAACCTATACGCACAGATTAAGATGTACGACGACGGAAAGGCCGTCATCGGCCAGACGAACGTCGACAGCACGAAGAACTCTCTTGGCGATCCGATCAACAACTCCGATCCGCTGAATTCCAGAGCAAATTGCCTTTCCCGCTACAGGTCACAGGAGAGCATCAGAACGATTACGTGCAGTTTAACTACAACGGGCTGAGCTTCGCTAGTACCGATGGGCGCTGCAGTGCTGGTGGATGGGACCCCAAGCAAGGGCCTATCTGTGTTTCAAGCCCATTTACCGGCCGGGACACCCAGGCTGCAGTAAGTCCAGCCTGCCTTTCACAAGCATTCGCAGACGCCCTGAAATCCGTGTTCCGGAGAGTAAAAGCTAACTCAATCTATAGCATCGCCAAATGGATTGTTCATTTCCATGCTAGACAAGAAGTGAGCCACGCATTCGGGAGGTCGAATTTCAATCCACTGAACCCCCCATTTTCGGACCGACAGGATTGGTTGTCTAGCGTTTTTGATTGGCATTTCCCATGGCGCCTGGAGCTTTAGGGGGTTCTTCTGCGCATGTCATAATTGGGGGGGTTTTTTTTTGGATTTCTCTTGAGTCCACACCGCATGCGCATCCGAACGCTTTCACGCCTTGCCGAGTCGTCGCATTCACAGCACAGGTATACCGATTTGATATTACTCTCAAATCATGTAACTACCATAGCCCTCAATTCCTGCAATTCAGATGTCTGTATTGCCCGTTTCGAACAGCTTTGGTAATGTGAAGGTTGCAACTCGACAGCGAGGACTCAACCCTTTCTAAGCTACTCACATCCCTTCATCAGCACATGAGGGAAATGCGTAGGAGAATAGATAACAGCTCTCAATCGGGAACCATCCTCAGAGCAGCAGCTAGACACTCGTATCTGTCGAGCCTCGGCCCTCATAAGCCATACTCACTAAAACTAGACCCAATGTCTCTCTTAATCTCACCAGATCATCAATTTTCCAGAGCCACTACACTCCCGAGGAGTCACACCCATCGCGCTTACCCGGGTCTCTACTGCGTGGCTTCACTCTGACATTTGGAATCCAGAGAGAAAATATGTCGACGCTTTAACAAGGATTTCTCTATTTCTGCTATCCATTGAGACTACTCTAGTCATTACTGTCCAACGCATAAGTCCTGATCTGGAAAAAGCAACAAGACATATATACTATCAAACCCAACCTCCGCACCTCAGATATAGATAGTCTGTTCTTCTCACGCTCGCGGTGTTGAAAACATACTTTCAATTTCTTTTATGTGGTCGACGATTATTGCTTTCCGCTCCCTTGATCTTGTTCATAAGGCCTCAGAGCTCTGTATCACAAGCCCCAAGGCCCCTATCCACAACGAATCATCCCTCTCAGGCCTTGGGGCCCAATCCCTCTCCCTCTACCTTGCAGACACGATCCAACATCCTCCCTCTCTCCCTATAGAACCGTGCGATTCTCCACCCCCCCTTTCTAATAACCCCCTTTCCCCCCCCCCCCCCCCCCCCCCCCCCTCGCGCAGCCACCCATCCCCAATCCCAAACACAGCTCCATCCCACCCCAATCAAATCTATAACCCCCCCCCCAGCACCGTCCACCAATCCCCCCACTCCCCCCTCGCTAAACGGTCTTATTCACACACTTCTTCCCACAGGACATCACCCAAGTAAAGCACCATCCCTCAGCCCAAACCCATGCTTTAAGCCTAGTATCTGTGTTCGCTCGGGGAGGCTTGGTACCAGAGTCGATAGAAAGCTGAAAGGGGTGATTGATAAGGGAAGTGTAATTCGCACTCAGGGATGGTTGGTTTGGGCCAACATGCGGGTGGGTTTTCTTGCGTTTCTTCGTTGATCAATGTATCGATGGTAGATCGCACCGTCTGATACCGGGATTATGGGCCTGTGGGGGTACTTGTTTTTCTATTAGGAAACGGGGAGTTTGTCACGAGAGGTTTGGGGAGTGAAAAGGGAAAGGGGAAGAGGGGCGGGAGTGGAGTGGATTTTTGGTTTTTATTTGTTTGTTAATGCTTCGCACGGATGTTACGGTCTTCATTTCTTATTGGATTGTCCCTCTTGCATGGCACGGGCAATTTCTCTTCTCTGTTTTCCTTGGATTTTTCTTTTCAAACGGATTTCTTTTCCTCTCTCGCGGCCCCCAACGCTCTGGTTCTCGGCTCATCTTCTCATCCAATAAACCACCCGTTCATGCCTTCTGAACCAGCATCACAGCTCGGAACTCTCTTCTGGCAGGGAGGGGGGGGAGACAGGTCATGGAGCTAGCTGTGCCTAAGCTGTATTTCCGAACACTCGATGCATTTACTCCCCACTATCAAGAGACAAAAGCGCCACGGAACACACCTTTGATCACTTAGGGACCGCGCAAAGAGTACCGCGAGGTATAGGGCTTGCTTGCTATGAGCGGGGAGGGGAAAAGAGTGGGTGGGTAGGGATAGGAAAGGCTGGGGCGGAGATTCGTGAGTTGTTAGGGTTGTGGGCGTGGGATGTGGGTGCGGACGGAAGATAATGGATCTCAGGTATGCTTGGAGACGCCATCAAAGGGTGAGGAGGGGAAGCCAAGGGGAAGAGAAGTCTTGGTGGATGGGAGATGTGAGAGGGTAGAGAAGTGTCGTTCAAAAAGGGGTGTAGGGTGGGTATAAAGTGTGTCTATGGCCATTGTTAGCTTTTCTGTGTGGGAGGAAGAGTGCAAAGGAGCGGCGGACGGACAGCGGTGTCGTGAAGCGGTACACTGACCTCGTCCGATAGCTATGCATAGATTTTTTCGCGTGAATATAGAGTCTCGACGGAAAGGAGGTTGAATAATGACATGCCAATCCTTATGTCTTGAAGAACAAGGAGTTTGTTTGTGTTAAATTCAAACTTATCCCACGCGCTACCAAAGTACCATCCACAAATCTGCTATACTCCCAATCACTCCAACAACGTATACACGGCTTATTCAAGGACCAACAAACAAACACAAGCCCTTCGCTAGAAATGCAAAACGGTCGGAAAGTCTATTCCTTGTAACAAGAACACTCGATAGATACACCTCGCAGGAAACGCAACAAAGAAAAGAGAAGAACCCAGGGAAAATTAGGAACAAAGCAAGCACCCATCAGTGCCAGCACACGATATCAGCTTCATTCAGCCTACGAGATAGAAAGGATACTGCAAACCCGTCGTAGACCTACCCGTCTCCCCCAATCTAGTTTGGGGAATGCATGCTCAACACTTAAGCCCTCGCCCATCTTACTTCCAGATACCGCCACAAAAAAAAAATTCAAAACCATAACATACTAGCTCAAACCACCTTCAAAACCCGCTCATGGAAGTGAAGTCAAATTCAAAGTCCATATCGACCGGGAAATCGTCCCAGGACAGGGGATTCAACCAGTCAGCATCATTGTCGTTGACTGCAGAAGATGTATCCAAACCACCGAGTGCATTATCATTGGCAGTTCCTGTACCAAGTGGGTCGATGTCCGCTGGAACCCCCGTCAGATCGTCCAGATCTGGAAAGTCCAACTGCTCGAGTTGGGACATATTGAGTGGCTGGCCGTTGTCGGGTAGACCTTGCAGGGTGCTGGCACTGGACGCCGAGCTCTGAGTGCTTGTAGAGACGTTGTGGAAGGCGTCATTGGCTATAGGCCTTGCATGGAAAGTGGCTGCTTGTGGCTTGGGGACTTGCTTGGGGGGCGGATACAGCAAGATAGACGGGCTTGCGGTAATGGAGACTGGCTGGCTGCCTTTGGGATGGTGCGGAGGTGTTGCCGGTATCTGTGGCCCGTTTGCAGGAGGAGCGGGTGCCCGAGCGTTCAAGGTTTGCTGGAGCGGCGGATAGGGAGATATGTACGAGGTCTCGGCCGCAGCAAATGAGTTCATGAGACTGGGGAGGTAGTATGGACCCGTGAATGTGATATTCGCAAGTGGCTGTCTCGTGATCGCGTCCAATGAGGAAGGCGGAATTGTATCTGGTGCTTGAGCTGGACTGGAGCATCTTGGCTGCCCGACGTTAATGGTCGAATTCGTCAAAGCTCCATTAGCAGAGTCCAGGCTTGCAGTCTGGCTCGCAGTCAAAGACAGCAGCTGCATACTATCAGCTCGGGAATCACCATCTCCTCCCTCACCAGCTTCATTTAAGCCCGGTCTAGGAGCTAGGGCGCGATTACGTACGCTACCGCCCCGAACCCCTTCCGCCCCGCTCTCTACGACACGGATCGGAGGGTATTGCGTGTGATACGGAAATCGCAGATGATTCCCTCTCGCGTCCACCATCACCATGTCTTGTCGACCCAGACCATCTTGTGTAAGGCTACCCGAGCTCTCACAGGCAGGCATTAGGCTGAATGGACCGTTCCGGCCTGCCATTGCTTGAGCGGGTAAGTGAGCCTCGTATGGGGCCGAGCGGGGACTAGCTCTGCCTCTTGTCGAAGTGCCATTGCTGGTGCCACCTGATCGAGCTAGTCTTGAAGCGGTGGATCGGAATGCCTGTCGGCGAGCTACAGGTGCTGAGTCTAGCTCGCTTGCGCCTGCATCTGCCTGCGGAGAGGTGTTGCCGTCCATGAGAGGCAGGATCTTACGCAAAACTGGCTGAAGTGGCGGTGGAGGGCTGGGAGAGATGGTGATTGGAGAGGGAGATGGAAAACCTTACCAATGGGAGTGCAAGGCATTGCTATATACATTGACTAATCGGGACAGAGTGATGGGCACTTAACTATCGGTTAGGAACAAAGGCGATGCTTTTGCACGTGACAATGTCTTTATTTGACAAGGCCTAGTGTCATCACACTTTTGGCTGCGAACACTTAAGTAGCTGCAGTAGGGGAGGAACAAAGACGAAGTTGGGTGGAAAATGTTTCGAAAGACATGGTGACTTGTGCAAAGTGATGATCCGCGAAGAAAACGATGAGGAGGCAAAAGGGGAGCAGGTGCAGTTTCCGTCCTTGATTTTGGGTGCCACGACGGACCCTTCGACCCAGCTGTTCAGTCGAAATCTAGCAACTCACAAGAAACCGGTGCCCCGCGGACGATGTAGACTCCATAGGACGATGTATTTCGGCAACCTAGCCAGCGTGACAAACTGCCATATCTCCAAACAAAGAACCTCACAAGGTAGGCTGTTTTCGCATCCTGTGTTAGAGGAAAATCTTGAGATGATGGGGAAGCTCTTGGGTAGATGGTTAATCACGCAGGAAGGTTGTCCCTACTGAAGCGTTTGATGGTCTGAATCTCGATTCCGGCATCGTATTAGCGGGGATAGTCTGCTGTGGGCTACGTCCCACAACACCAGGAATTTGTTTCATCGTCTGTGACGGCCAGAAGAACCATAGGTTGCTGTACGGTGCTCCTCAGTTTCGATGCACGCCGTAACCTTGGCCGATTAATCTATTGAGAATGATTGGGTCGACACGCGCCACACCTTTGGGCTAGAGACCCAGAGAAAAAGTGTTATTGAGCCTTTTCGTCAGAGTTCGTGTGACGGTGTAGAAGAAAAATAGCGCCTCGGAACCAAACCAGGGTCGCAGCCAGGGAGATAAAAGTACCCGAGCGGGTATTGCGCAAGAGGCGAGCAATCTGAATACGATTGGCGATTGTTCGTTTTCAGTCGATCCTGCTTTGGTGACAATGGTAACGCGTATTCGTAAGCTAGATAGATATCAACCTGTACCGACGCCTTTCCAACAACATCACAGCCTATCGTACATCAAACCATATCGTGATCCCATCTAATGCCATTCGTTCGCTGACCTTCATCTCGCCGATTCTCGGATAGAGTACTAGAGTCTCCGGAATGCTCTCCTTCATGGAATTTCGGAAGACGATAACCGTGACTCTTCGGTGGTGTCTCCGACAAACGGATCGATTCTTTCTTTGAGGAATGCGAAGAAAGCACCTGACGGATAGAGTTTGCAAGTCTACGTGGGGTCGGGGCTTTCTTGAGGAGGGGAGCCAGCGGCGGGAGGCATGCTGCTATCACAGCGACGGAGACTTCGAAAATGGTCCAGAAAACCGGCGGCGCAGTAGGACCTGTGATTTTTTTTAGAAACTTGCTCAAATATACAGATGAGATGAATCTACCATTCAAACCTTCCTTTGCCTTCAAGCCGCCACTATTCTCTAACCATCCATGTAAGCATTTTATGGACGTCAGCAAAAGGATCTAGGAGATCTTACCAATAGTGGTCTTTGCAATAACCCCCAAGCGAATAATTCCGCCCACCAGTGCTCTGCTATGAGCTAGTATGGGTTTAATGTCAGCCTAAAGGCAGCAAACGGACAATGTTCCAAGCATGAAGATACCAGCAACGCCAATCTTTCTTCTTTTGTCCAGTTGCAAATTCCTTATACACCCATACGGCATCGTGAGCACAACGATATCGCCAATGACGTCGGTTACAGCGAACCACAGTAGTAATTGAGGCTGGTTGATACAATGACCCGCCGAGTGATCTTTACTCCATTGCGCCGCTGGATGGGTACCACAAGCGAAAACTTCTGTACAGAGGAACACAATTGCCCATAGCAATATTACCACAATTATAACGTCGTTGTAGAACCGGAAGGCTCTAGTGACGAAAATTCGTCGGTAGAAGAGGAGGACGCTGAGTTCGATAAGTCCATACGCCGGCTTGTCGATCACCACCAGGATATAGTCTAACTAGGAGTTTTGTCAAATAGTTGGTGGGTGTTCTTTGATATTGAATTAAGGTACACTGACTTTGTTGGGAACTCCAGGTTGACCTTCTCTCCCAATCTGTCCTGACACTGCCCCTACAGGAGGAATACGCGTCAGCAATGGAAACAGAAGAGAAACCAAATCTACAACGGCGGCCTGTTCCTTACCAACAATTTGACAGGCGGCCATTCCGCAAACGATGAACCATGCTGCCAGAATCGTCCAGTCATCAATCCCCAAGAAAGCCTTTGATCGAAGGCGAACGATGAATCGAAGACCTACAACGACCAGGCCGAGCAGTGGGAACAGGATCCCAGTAGCGATGAGACTGGACGGCGAATACATGACCGCGACAACACCAGAGAGCGCAGGTATGATTCTCAAATGCTGGGAGTTCCGCCTATAGTGCGAGAATCATCGTCCATCCCAGCTGTAAAAGGGCAGTCTGCATGAGCAATAGGGAGGAGGCCTGTATTACAAAACATCCACATACGACATGCAGAGCATACGAGATAAGGACAGCAAGAATAAGAGATAATACCTGATCCTTCGAAGAGACTTCACACCATCACGACCGAAGACTGCAAAAGTCATTGGCGAACAGCTGGTCGGCGCCTGCTGAGCCTCAAGCATGCGTGCGGCTGACATGCGCAGGTCCCAGATCGCACTGCATCTGCGTCTTTCGAGAAGTGAAGATAATTGAACCGCTATCTCTCAAACAATTGTGTGTCAGACGGACATTACGGTGGTCGATATCGTGCAAAGCTGGTTTCTTGACCGCAGTCGGGAAGGCGCCAAAGTTTTGGTGATCTCATCACACAAATAATGGTTTTTCGCGCAATTCAATTAAAATCTCTTTCACCTGTTCAATTGTTATTCTGATTAGACAGTATTTGAAGTCTTTAGTATAATCGTATAATCTGCGTATTTCGTAATCCTCTCTTCGTTATATCGTTTGCTCTAATCTACGATCAAAGAATTGCAATTGTCGATCGCATTAAACTCGATAAAGATATTGCTTATATATCGTATCTAAAGAATGTATTTGAACAACAAATACGCAAATTAAAACGTAATATTAAATTGTACAACTTTGTTATTATCTCTTAATATAAAAGAAGTTTTAACAAATTGATCAATAAAACAACAAAAAATAGTCTTCTAAATTATATTAATTTTCATTTTATTATCTATCTTAACAAAATATATCTTTATCTGTATAACGAATTCAATATTATTGTTAATATTGACACAATTGCAAGAATGCTTCGAAGAGAGAAATAAATGCATAAGAAAGTCGATATATAAATGTTTCTTATACTTGTATATTAACAAATGTTTTGCAAATCTTTTATTGCGCTTTGCAAAAAGATTAGATATAATATAATATCTAACATGTATAATTATGTTAATAAAAGACATATTAATTGATGCTTCTAAATAAATTTGTTGTTTGCGTAAAAACTAATAATAGAAAATATAAATAATTGCTATAAGATTGCGAAGCAAAGATGTATACAATATTTAAACAATTAAAGAGATAAATAATATTGTTAACAATTACAATTAAAGAATATATTGTTTAAACTATTTATTATAAATCTATTACGTAAACAATCTTTAATAACTTTGTTCGCAATTATATTCTTTTACTTATTATATTAACAATTAATAAAAACTTTAATTTAATACTTTGTTTAAATAATATCTTTGCTTATAAAAGTAAGAAATTTTAAGAAATATATAATAGTATTAATATTATATTAACGTTTTTTTCTTTATACTTTTGCGACTTTAATTCTATCGAAATTTTCTTTGCAATACTTAAAAAATAAATAAAATATTACAAATAATACGCAAAGAATTACAAGATATTTAAGAAATTCTTGCAAAAGATTGTTTTAGTACAAGAATAAAGATACAATTTTAATAAACTCTTTAAAGCGTCAAAAATAAATTATTCGTATTGCAATAATATATATAACTAGACATCTAAACAAAAGTTTCGTAATTTGTAATTTGTTTAATTTCTATTTGTTTTTATATATTTGTTTTTATATATTTTGCGTTGATTTCTTCTTTTTTATATAACTAAGCAAGTTATTATTTAAATTCTCGTTTTTGTTTGTGTCTTTATATTTCGATATATTATCTTAAATCTTGTTTTTGTTAATTGTAAAAGAGAAAGTTTGTCGTAAAAAAATAATTAACATTTGCGTTTACATTTGCGTTATAAAAGAAGAATTTATTAAAATCTTATTTATAAAATTCTTCGAGAGCAATTGCAATATAATGCATTTAATATTATTTTAATCGCTTGCATAATCTTTAAAATTTGTAATTTAACTATTTATAAATTCTCTTAACTTTATCGATAAACAAATATATAAGAATTAAGATTATGTAACAATAATAATTGTAAATTAATATATATATATTTAGAAAAAAGAGTTGAAATTCTTATGCAACTTTGTTGAAAATTGTATTAACGTTAATTTAAGATTTAATGTTTATAATACTAAGTTTTAAATAATTAAACTTTGTTAATTTGCAATATTGTTAACGATAATTAATGTTTTTAAGTTGTATTATTATTATTAAAAATTCTTCTTTAAACAATATTAACAAAAAAAAAATTTGTTAACAAGTATTAATGCAAACATTTTAAAAAAATAAACAATAATATAGATCAAAGAATAGAAGACTTGATTTATTATTTATATCTTGTATTGTATTATTAAAGCTTGCATTAATTGTTTTTTTATTAAATTACTTAATTTTTAGATAATTCTTGTAAAATTTAATCTTACAAACAAGAATAATATTAACTTCGAATAATATATTGATCGATAATTATTATTTAGTATTTGTTTTTTAACTTTAAACTATTCGCAATATGAAGAATTACTTATTTAAAATATTACTTGTTTCTAATATTATATCGCAAAGATCATTATTAGAAGCAAGATCTTTCTTGCGAAAAACTTAATTAACAAAATTTATTATAATAAATTTAACAAAGAATATTCTAACAAAATTGCTTAATAAAGTAACGAAAAGATTGTTATTTATATTAGATAAATATATATAAGTTTTAAATTTGTTGCAAGAATATTCTTTATTTATACTATTAGTTGTTTGTTATTTGCGACAATAATTCTTAATATATTTTTATTCGAGATCGAATTTTATTTAATGCTCTTGTTTATATTTATAAGTTTTAGTCTTCTACTTGCGTTCGCAATTCTCTATTATATTTATAAGATATAAATTAAACATTGTTTTAATAAAATTAATAATAAAACTAGTTATTAGAGTAAACGTTAATATAAAGATAAAAGTCTCAAAAAAACATACTTATTTTCTCTTAATACGTTTTTTCTATTATATAAATCGTTATTAAACTTGATTATCTCGCAACAATATTTAACATAATCGAAAAATTTACTAAATATGCATCAATTAATTATAAACTCTTTAATTTAATTATTAACATTTTTTTAATTAAATTTATAATATTTATTGTTATTTAAATAGCGTTTTTCTTTGTTTTTGTTTATATATTTATAATTTTTATATTTGTATATATTTATAATTTCTTTTGTTATTATAATTGTATTGTTTTTGAATAAATTTATAATCTTTGCTTTGCGAGTTGTTTTATTCTTTGCAATTTTTATCTTAAGCATAAATATAATAAGCAATTTTTTTAAAGAAGAAAAATTCTTTAGATATAATAAAAGTATATTTAATTCGACTTTATTATATAAGAAAAATATAAAAACTATTATCTTTTGCTTTTTAAATCGCGAAAAAAGTATTATTTAATGCGCAAAATTACATTAGATAGAAAATTGATTTTTTCTCTAAACTTTGTAACTAGTCTTTAATTAAATTTTTGCTTTTTTTAGAAAATTATTGTTTTTAATTCTAATTAATAATATAAGATAATATTGTTTTTAATATACAATATTGCTTTATCTTAAACATAAATTTAAATTTTTATATAATTTTTATTTTTAATGTTACAAACGACAACAAACTTATTGTTTTATTTAAAGAGAATATTATTGTTAAAGATAACAATATAAATTAACGTATAACTCTTTAGAATATATAGTTTATTTTTATTTTTTTTTTCTAATTTGCTTCTCTTTTTGTATAGCTTTAAACTTCTTGTTTAATAAACAACGTTCGCAATAATTTGCAATTTTATTAATAATAAATTTATCTTTCTTATTTAAAGAGACATTTGTTACAATTATTGTATTAATAAACGTCTTGTTATTTGCATTATTATTAACGTAATTGTTGAATCAAATTTTAATTCGATCGAATTAATTCGCTCAATCTTAATTCTAAGATTAGACAAATTTTCTAGCTTAACAAGATAAGACGAACAAAGAATGTGCGTTAAATATTTAATTCGATCTATTCAATTACGTAACGTTACGTAACGCGCTAATTATATATAACTAGCGTAAATCTTGCGCTAGTTTAATCGAGTTAATGTATAGATAAAATAAGATAAAATAAACGAATGTTAACTCGATAAAGTTAACTTAGATTCTTAACATTAACTTAATAAAATTAAATTTTAAAATTAAATTCGCGTCTTAGTTTTAACTTAATTCTACAAAACTTAAGAAAGTAAATCAAATTAAGAAAAAAATGTTCGATTTAATCTAACAATTATACTAATTATTATCGAAGAATTTATTGTTATTAATAGTAGAGTTTATATTAAAATCGAAGAATATAACAATAAATAAGAAAGTTTTTGCGAACTTTTTTGCAAAAGTAGAGAAGCTTATTGTTAACTTATTCTTAATCTTGAATTTTAACTTAATAATTTTAGATTTTACAAATGACAAAAAGTTATTAAAGATAACAATAACAATCTTCTTAAAGAACTTCTTTGTTTTAATAGACTTATTTATAGCAACAACAACAAGAAAGAATTAGAAAAGCTAGAAAAAATATTAACAATAAAGCAAAGATAAATAAGTATATTGTTTATAATATTATACTAAAGACTTTACAATTGTAAATTAATTAAATAGATAAAAGAGATTTTAATTAAATTGCGCAAAAAATTATTATTTATGTAATAAAGTTATTAAAATCTTGATGTCTTTCTAATTGTAATTAAGAAATTAACTTTGCATAATACTTTGCTTAAGATTAAAATTAAAATTTTTTAAGATTTTAAAAATTAAAATCAAGATTTCTAGCAATATGCGAGATACAACTTGATTGTAATAGCATACGCAATTATATAATCTTTATATTGTTCAAATATATTATAATAATATATTATCTTTATAATTTAAGAGATTTAATTTCGAATTTAAGTAAGATTGACAATAATTATTCAAATGCAAAAGTTAAAGAATTCTTGATATTTTAAAATCGATTTGCGAAAAAAGTTTAAATCTATTAATAGCAATTTTTTTATTTTTATTTTATTTTTTAGACAAGAAGTAATTGACACAAAGTTAAATTTATTGACGTATCAACAATATTTACAACATAAAATAAATTCTTAAACTTAGTATCTTAGATTAATAACAAGAGACTTGTGTCAACTCGATATATAGTTAGAGAAAATTGCAAGAATTGAACGCAAATACGAGCGCAAATTTTAGTTTTTGTTTTTCGATTTTCGTTTTCCCAGGAATTTTGAATTTTGACCCTAAGCAGGGTATCGGCCACCGTACGGGCATGTCACATAATGGCGCCATTGATGTTCTACCACATATTCTGCACCTTGTCTACGTTCTTCCAACTTTCGTCTTGATTACCGCTGGCAGATAACCATGCTCGCCACGGATCGACAGAGTCGATGATATACGCAGTGATCCTTCAGCATCCACGACATGCGGGCCAAGAGGTTGTCGGGGGGCTGTGCACTGACTCGATATCAGCATTGGGCGAATAATAGTACGCAACCAGCCAATGTCTTCCTTCGCGCTCATCCATCGTCTGTTTCAAGTATAAGGTTCGGTTCTTCAGCTCCCTCATGAAGATAAAGAGAGAAGGCAGTGCGACAGCAGACTGATCTAGGCCTGTTCCTCATGTCCTCTCTTCAGCTTGTTGGCGGCCCGGCATTTCGTCAAGCCTCTTCCAAAATCATTTGCTAGTCCGATCGAGGACTCAATACGTGTTCACGGATTGCCTCAGCTCTCCCGTAGTCGCAGATCAATGTCCTCCGTAGTTGGTTAATTCGAAGACGAGCGGGAAAGAGTACGTTCGAGACTCAGCGGCGAGCGCAAAATGAGCGAGAGTGGATCTCTCCTCACAATGTTCATTCAACAGTCAAGGTATTTGTGCCCGGTGCTGTCCACCCTTCGGACAATCTCCGCTCTAACCAGAGAATTGTTATGGTGGTCAGCAATCAATCAGTGCCTTAGTGTAAGCGTCAGCGGCGTTGTGGGGGTACCAGTAGGGAACGAGATAAGGAGACGGTCGGCAAACGCCTTATTTTCATTTGCCGCAGTCTGTTGATCAAGTCACGTGCTGCATCAGTCGCGAGTGCACTAGCAAGGTAAATACTTTACCCAACATTATGGCCAAGAATCTAAACAACAAAACCACTACAATAGTTCACGATCGCTCCCAAAATATCCTCCTTCTCCCTATAGCCTTACCAGCCAAGAGATGAGACACCTTACTATGCTCAACAACGACTTCCAAGACCCTAGCAAAGAGGTTACAAAACCTCAATAGCTACAAAAAGCGCTTAACTCCCTGTTCTCCTAGCCACGAAGTATATGTTGTCGATCGCTTGAGAAACTACCATGGAACGCTCCAAGACCAAAGCCGCGGTTCATGCAGCAAGTCATTTACAACTAACCAGACTGTCGCAAAGTTGATATCAGACTGTCCTGAGTCAACTTGGGTCGCTGAGCCATTTTTGGTATCATCGCTTAATGGGGTGATGGGTAAGGTGGGGTGATTGCGTTCTACATTAATGCTGAAGACTGTGATTCTCTACCGTGCCCCACAGCATTCGTAGCAAAGCAGTAGCATATCGTTTGGGACTACTTTGTGGAAATCGTATTCCCCGCCTCTGTAGATTGACCCTAGTGCTCCCCGTCAGATCGCTTACCCGTAATTCAGGAATTTCTCCCTGAGTACAATATCGTAAGGGCAAGTCAATAAGGTTACAGCGAGCGGAGAGAAGGTGGTTGTAGAAGAATGCATCTACTCTTGCTGTGCTTTAACGATAAGACTAGGAATGACGAGTGCTAGCGCTAACTAATCCGTGGGGTACCTTCTAGCACGAAACACCGCCATGTATCAAAAGCATTACTGATTTGTATAAGACTGCGGGGCTGTTAACAACACACATTTATCGCGCCTCATTCCGCCAAGAAACATTCATTTAGTGATGCTGCAAGCCATAAGCAAATGCGTGAGCCGGCCACAAGCCAAGGTTGGGCTGCAACAGGAGGCGTTTTGCGTCATCATCGAGCATAGCGGCGGAGCGCTTTGCGGGGTGTAAATAGTATCTCAGCGGCTTCATCGTCCGCTTCGTCCATGCCAGGCATAGCACCAACAGTCGGCTGCCCAAAGCTCCAGTTGACTGTCGGCGGCGTATCTGCTCCGACACTGTGATCGCCAAACTCGGTGGCGAGCCGCTCGAGCAGCGAAGAGTTCTGCTCGAAGAATTCCGAGGTCGAACTCCCAGCACGCTGTGAGGTTTGCTTGAGATACCAAAGATGCTTCTTGGCTATGTGAGCTGCCTCCGCATGGTTGTTGGTCGCGACGTCGCGAGAGAGCAGCTGTCGAAGAATGTCTTCATGGACCGCCATAGCTTCCTGGTAGCGCTCGGTAGTGGTGTACAGATCAGCGAGAACCACAGACATCTCAAGGGCCATCAGGTCCAGAGGGCCCCAAAGGATTGTCAGGTTATAGATGATATCTTCACATAACTGAATGGCAAGATCCTGCTGACCACGGTGGAAGCGTGCTTCGACGAAGTGCTTGCCCAACCACACGATGTCCTTAGGGGACCAGGTCTTGTGGGTCGCATGGGAGGACCACAGTAACCCAAGAACCCACTGCAATGAAGGGTCAGCTAATCACCATTACACATATATCTGGTTGCTCTCACCTCAAGCTCTGTGTAACTCTGGTGTTCGTTCAGCAAACTCACGAGATCTTTGAGCTCAGAAAAGCGCATCCGGGAAATATCGATGTTCAGGTCCTTGCAAGTGCCAATCGTTCCCTGGAGGATGAGCTTGGATTGGGCGCGCATCTGGCTACGAAGGACATCGTTTGTGGTCGTCCCGGCTACACCCCGACTATCCATATACAGAGCTAGCTTGAGACCATAGACAACGTTCTCGACTTCTTGGTAAGCTCCGAGGGATTTGGCGAAATTGTAGGCGCAGAAAGTGACTTCGTAGGAGTCCGCAAATTCCCGTTGGTCGATGTGGCTTGAGGCCAGTTTGTCTCCAGCAACGCAGGCAGATTTCCCCATAGATTGGTGGGTGTCCTTCTCAAGCTCCTCAATGGTCTTTACCAGCAGATCACGCATATTTCGCTCGCTTGGTGTGCTTGTAGTGTCAAGAGTCGCCATGAAAGCGTCAAAGACACGGCTTTCCAAGATGTGCGCGAGGTCATGACGCTTATTGCTGGTTAGGAAGCGGCGGAGACGGGCTGCATTGATGAGCTTTTGGTCAAACGCCTCCGCCTGGGTAAAGCGTTCGAGGAGGAAAGACTCTGTAAGCAGATTCGCCATCAAGTCGGAAAATGTGGCTGATTCCGAGCTCGGAAGCCCACCTTCGAGGGTTGCAAGAAAAACAAAACAACGGCGACCTGATGGAGGGTCCCACTTCAGTACGAAACCATCATCGTCCGTGCTGTGTTTGAAAATGGCTTGACGACGAAGGACCTCGACAATTTGACGACCCTGTCTGCCGTATCCATTGGTTGAGTAAATGGCCGCGAGCTTACTGGCCGATGCCCACAAACGCATGGGCGACAATTCGTAAGAGACGATCTCAGCGACAGTCCCCTGCAATACGTCAAGGGCAGCAAACCGGTTCTGCTCGGTGCCAGTCCTGTTGTATAATGCCACTAGCTCTGCAAGAATAGCGAGACTGGCGTCGTCGGAACATCTATGGTGAGCTTTGCCTTCTTCGTACTGGTCAATGTAAATCGCAATAACGTTTTGCGATATAGAGGGCGGCGCCTTCATTGGGTCGAGAGCCACATTGTGATAGAGCGTGGCCAGTCGCTCTTTGGCTTTAGCGACAAATCTGGCCATGTCGTGTTCATTGGACGCCGGGGCAATCTGAATGACGTTCTCGTACATAGGGATCGCATCCCAATGGTGTGTCTCGCTTCGCTCGTTTGCCTCCCCAAGCTCAAAGACCGCTTGGGTAAGCATAGCGCTCTGCAAAGGAAAGAGGTTATTACAGATTTCGAAATAGCGGGCAGCCGCTTGCTGTAGGCTCTCCATGTTACCCTCGTCTCTATGGGCGATAGCACTCGTGTACCGCTCGTACAAGGCTCGTATCGTTGGGGCCGTCATGACGTCTTCTTGTTTGTTCCCGTCAAGGCTTCCAAGGAGTACTTCGCACGCCTTGATGACCTCGGGCCATCGTCCTTGTTCACTGTACAACTCTGATAACCTTACAGCGGCTTTGGACTCGCTGGGCCCCATTGATGACAACTCTGTACCAAGCATTGACAGAATCTCCTCGTAATAGTGGCTAGCCATCGAGTTTTTGGAAGAATCACAAAGGGAGGCCAGCGTATTCAGGGATTCGATGGTCACTGGATGTTTATGACCTAGCACTTTGCGATTGCGCTGCAAGAGCTCATCGTGAAATTTAATCGCCCGATCAATCTGTCCGGTCTCGTTGTAGAATTGAATGAGAGATTGGCTCGCTTTAGCCATCATGCCAGCATTCTCAGAAGAGTTTGATGCTTCGTACAGAGAGAGATGAACCTGGAGGGCTTCTTCGAGGCGATGGTCTTGGGTAAGGCAGTGCGCTAGGCGGTCAGCCAGGGCCCACGCTTGGTGAGGAAGTCGCTTGGGTAATTGTGATGTTGTCCCGCCATTTGCAACAGAAGGCCATACCAATTGAAGGCACATTCGGATGATGCCGATGGCTTCTGCCCAATCGCACTGACGGACATGGTAGGCGCTGATGCTCTTACACATCTGAATCGTAGCTTCGTCAAGCTGGCCTGCAGATGCTGTATGCAAGCGAGCGTCGAAGACCTGGCGTAGAACGGATTGATCACTTAATGAATCCTGCTGGTTTGGATACTGGCTAGCCTCAACCGTGTCTGGCGGTGTCGACGATAGCCTGGACTCTTCGGGCTGGTTCTGGATCAGTTGTACCAATTCGGCGATGGAAGACGCTGTCGAAGCTGCCTCGTCCGAGTACTGCTTGCCGTTATTTACATATTCCCTCCATACTGAAGTGAATGCGGAAAGTGCTAGGGTAAGTTGTCCAGCGGATTGAAGCATCTTTCCAAACTGCTTGAAACGGCTAATCGTTGTTTCCAATGGTGCCTGGTTCTGCTCAGACTCACCCCACAAACCCAGCAGAATACTCGTGGCTTCTGGATCTCGCGTGCGTCGTCGGAGGAAATCGACATAGGCAACGGCGGCTCTCAACTTCGCATCTTGGAGCTCTACAGTCTGGGATCTACGGTGAGCCTCCGTAGTATGTTTCCATACATTGACGAGAAGCTCTTCGGTTCTGTAAAAGTCGCCTTGACCCTCGTAGGTTTCGGCCATGCGGAACATTGCAGCAATGCGTCGAGGGTCGGTTTCGTCCATGGTCTGCTCGGCCAGGAGAAACAGTTTGCTAGCCAATTGGACGCTGTTGTCGCCCTTGATACTACGTCTCTGTAAAATCGCTGCAAGACTCCTGTTGATGTTATTGGCCTGTGCAGAATCTTGCCCGTACCGCTCGACCACGGCATCGCGCAGTTCTTCGAGGACGGGAGCTGCCGATACTTCGTCTCCGATCGCAATGTACTGCTCACTCAAGGCCATTTGGTACTTGATGCATTGCTCGCTCTTGCTACCATGTTCCTGTCTAGAGGCTTCGATCAGAGTCTTCAGCATCTGTTCTTTAAAAACTGCTACCTCAGATCGACCCCTGTCTGCGGTCTGATCGACACTAGCTAGATACTGTGTAGCACAGGTACTGGTGATATTACTCGACATTCCGAGAACGTCTTGACTTAGCAATGAGGCTTGATAGAAGTATTTGCCAGCCTCAGGCTTGTCCGCTTTTCGCTGGAGAACGAGCGCGGTGTTGAGCAGCGACTGCAGCACAGCTGGGGACTTGTCGTGTAGCGCTGCACGACGGATACGTAAAGCGAGCATATGGCTGTCGACCGGATCGAGACCGGCAAAACATGACTGCGAGACGACGCCTTCGGCGACGGGGAGGGTCACGGTAGTCGGGAAGCTCCTCTTGAACTCCGTTGACAACGCCAATTCGCCGTTGGCTTTGTACATGGATGAATTTTCGAAATGTAGTGTCCAGTATCTTGCGGCGTACTCGAAAAGACTGTCGGCCCTGAAGACTTCGCTCAGCGCGGGGCTTAGCGTCAGATCCATTGTGGGAGTGTCAGAGAGCTCAGGATTGGTTCGCAAGGTCTTCAGCATCCTTGAAGTGAAATCGCGGTGGGCGTCTTTTGGCGGTGATAGTATTCTGCTCTGACTCGCCATGTCCGTCAGGAATTGCCGCAGGACATTGTGCCGAAAGCGGACAACTCCATCATCTACAACCAGTAGAGATCCGCTTAATCGAACGATATCATAGGAGCCACCGGCACTAGTGCCAGCAAGGGCATCCTTACGGGGATCAACACCTACGAGTAATTGCACTTCAAGAAGGCTAAGTGGCCTCAGAGCGACGACCAACCAGGAAAGCACAGACTTGATGTTCCCTTGGTTCGACTCCAGAGCTGCAGTCAGCCTCTGCATTAAATGTCCTAGGGATTTCGGTGTTTTGTCTAGAGCGCGAAGGAAACCATCCATGGAGGTTTCTTTCTGCAAGAGCTCAATGGTATATTGTGCCCACAGAAAAGATCCGTTGGCGCTCTGTGCTATGCGTTTTGCTACCACCTGGCGTCGTTCGTCCGGCTCAACCTGTAATGGTCCATATGGCTCGAGAGCGCGAACTACCATCTGCATGAGGTCGCCAAATGTATGCTCGGTACTGATGACGAATTCTCCGGCCCACAAGTCAGACGGCGCGGATAGTGGCCGTGATAGCAAGATTGCTGTAGCGTTGGGAACCTTAGCGACGATCGCAACAAGTTTATCAACGAAAGTCAGAGCCACAGGTTCGCCACCCAGAATGGCTTCGACCCCATCAATCAGAATCACTATATTCACAGAAAAAGCCGCGATGCCTAGAACCTTATCGAAGGCCAGCCACATAGCAGACTCGTGCTCGACAATATCCGTCGAGCCTGTCGTCTTCCGATAGGCGACCCCAAGCGAGCTCAACACTTCCGTATTTCCGATGTTTTGATCAAGCATTTGAAGTAGGAGTGATTGGACCAATCGGAGCGACGAAGTCTCGATGGGCACAGCAGGGTCTGTCATAGGAAGCTTAGCCCAACAATGAATTCGAAAGGCGGAATGACGAGGAACACACCTATTGAGCACGATACAGGCGTGTAAGATTTGCCGAGCGTTCGTCTCTGCAGCCTGTCGACCATCCAGTGAAACAGGACTGTCTTGCCACTTCCAGGTTTACCGGTGATCATCAAAGCGTTCCGCTTACTCTTGAAGAATGCCGTGAGATCTTTCTGGAACCAGTCACATGAAGACTCTGGCAGCTGAAATTTGCAGGTTAGCTGGTTGGAGGATAGTCTCTTGACGAATTCATCACTAGGAGTAAGCCAGTTGCGGATTACTCGATAATCGACTGAAGCAGCTGCGACGTGAGCTTGTCAGCACCTTCATGACTAGTATTAGGAAGGCACACCTACTCTCAGTGACAGGTGCTCTCTGAATTTTCTCATCCCATACTACTTGGATCAGGCTTTGCTTGAGTTCGCGAAAACCATTGACAGAATTTCCGAACAGAGCGTTAAAGTCTGCTGCGATGGGACTCGTTGCCGATGCTACATAAACATATCAGGTCAAGCCACCAAAGATGTAAGAGCTGGACAGACCAATCATCCGCTCTGAGTAGCATGTTGCCACATCGGCCACCAAGTTGTGGAGGCTGGCATAAGCCTTCCCAAGATCCTCTCTGGCCTTCATATCCACGCTGAACACGGCATGATGGCGTTCAAACATGAGAAGGTCGAGGCTGAGGGAATGGAACACCTGAAAGGCTTGTCCAAGTGACGAAGCTTGACCGTGGCCCAGCTGTGTTCTGTCAGCAATGATCCTGCCACAGCGAGCTATAGGACCATACCTCCAGTAACAAACGGCAATTTGTCCAAAGAGATGCCGTAGCAATCTTGCTTGACGGTAGGTATTCCTCCAGCATGCGTTGGTAGACAGATACGTGATTGGCGAACAATTCGGCATCCCTCAGAGCACGGTCCCACTGGCTACCGCTACGGGGCATCTTGGAAAGGCGCTCCTTTGCAATCTGATCTAGAAAGGTCTCCACAGACTCCGAGGTAAGGTTCTGTTGTTCAATTCCTGGTTGCTGGTCCACGGGCTCTACGGCGTCACCATCCGAGGACTCAGAGTCCGAGTAGATGGAACCTGGAACTGCCTTGGCCCGGTGTGCAGAGAACTCGCCATGGACGTCGGCACTGTCCAAATAAGGGAACAAGGCAGAGGCAGACATCTGTCCACCTGTCACTAAGGGCCTCGTCGACTTAGCCGCTAGTCGAGGTGCGGCCATGGTATACATCTTGTCGAGAATGGCAAGGATGCAGCGTATCCCCAGTGGGAGACGAAATCTTGCTTCGGCTGTCGGAACAGAGGCTTTAGGATGGGAGGGTAAAGATACTTGGGTTTGAAACGAGTGCAATTCTGGATTCAAAAGTATACTGGATAGTTTAGAAGTTGGGTTCACGTCAGGATGAGAGGAGGTTGCGTAGTGAGTGATGAGAGGATGGTAAGGACTTGGTAAGAGAAGACTCCAAGGGATCAAGTCTTACTGGGTCGTCTTAGTCCCTCCAAAGTAGAAAGGGAAAGTGCTATTGAATTTGAACAGGTAGGAGATGAGGAACGAATTGAGAAGGCACTGTTGCAGAATATATTACCTTACCCAATGACGACAGGCATGTCTTGGCACCGCAGTACCGTCGAGTCTTTGAATCCCAAGTCGTCAATTCAATCCTTCAGCTTGGCCGGAGTGAGTTTGAATGTCTTTCTACAGTACCTACGCCACGCTGTCAGATAATTGAGCGTTAGATGTCCGCATCGATGTCTGGCAGCCCAAGTGCAGGAAACTTCTTCCTTATTATCATCAACACCACTGAACAGCCTATTGCGCCAAGAATAGGACCGACGATGAAGTAATCGACATTATTGTAGCACTGGGTCTAGGAAAGAGCAAGCTGCCTTTTTGTGACCTTTGCCCGAACAGCCATCTCACGCAATGTGAGAAGGCGAGACCAGCCATGCAAGCTATTGAAGCATCTAGCTTCACTTCACGAGCAGAGATTGCAACGTGCCGAAGGAAGCCAAGCGTGTTGACCTCGCCACATCTTGGTATCTATGCCAGAGGCCGTTGAAGCCAATGGCAACAGCTGTTTGCGGGTAATGAGACGCGTCGATACGCCCAAACGGTATGACAGGCAGTGATTTTGAGACTACGGAGCGGGAAAAGGATCCAATGCTCTGCGTTCATCAAGGCATGGAAGGAGGACTGGTAGGTAAAGTAAAGTAAGGTATTAACACTGTTGAGTCAGGTACTACGTACGAGAATGGCTGACTGCGACGCGGTGCGCTAGAACGGCGAAATGTAGGGCCGACATGCCATCAACCACTGGACCGCGTCCCTGCTGTCCTTTGCCACATTACTAGGAATCCTCTCCGTTCACAGAAGTACTCGAGCTTGACTTGCATGTTATTGGAAGAGGTCACCGAATGCTCCTCTCATATATGCAGCATATAGCCGACTAACGACGCTGCAGACGGAGAGTCCTCTGCCTCCCACTGGAATGCTGTCGAGTCTCAAGATCACCATGGATACCCTACACGAAACTTGGCTCAGCAGACACTTGAATGAGGCACGACCACATATGGCTCTCGGGACAGGGTAGTTCTCTGCTTGTCTGCCATAAGACGCCATGCGTCAGTCGAACTATCGAATTTACCTCACCGTACGCTGGCCATAGCACAATATTACTACAAGATCACGGAGGCACCCGCATATAGCTGCAGCAGAGGATGGCAATGATATCGCATGATATTATGGTAGGCTACAGGTGCATCTCTATTCAAACAGTTCCAACATCGAATGCATGCAGCGAAATCCGGATTAGCACTTCTCAAACAATGCCCAAACCTACTTGCCAGACCCTAGCTGCACGCCCTTCGGATCTGTCATTCTCTCAATCATCCAGAAGTACTTCGTTTGGAGACTGGCTTTGGTATACCAGAAGAAGCATGCTGGGACTCTTCATACACCTTTGAGGCGAGGTTAGGCCCAGCCCTTGGAAGAGACGATATCTGGGGTGATACCTCGGAGGTTCCTTTCGTGCGAGCAACCTTACGGTATTCGGAGGTGGGGCAGCGGAAAGGACTTGCGGCTCTTTGTGTCGGGCAATTCTGCGCTACGAGGTCAGTCCGTTTTCTTGCCGGTCTCGGCTCCTTGAAACCTGGGAGCTTCCGGCCGGAGAAGCAGGCGTTGTAGTCTTCCGCCATCGCTTGCCAGGAGTACAACCTAGAGCTTTTGTTTCGTAGGAAGAGTTTGCTTCCGGCCTGTTCTTGTCGAACAGCGCAAGCTTTAGTGACAAACTCAATTTCCAATTCGTGCCATTCTGGAGCCTTTTCCAATTCAAGACCCATGTAGTGCAGGAAAATGGCTGCCCGCCATCTGTTGAGGCTGCGAATACTACTATCACGTTCCCAGCGGACTTCGACGGGGTACTGGAGATTCAAGGGCTCACCAGCTGTACCGAACGGAGGCTTATACAGCATAATGCAGACCTTGGCAGGGTCTTCATTCCCAAGAACTGCATGAGCTCTGTCGACGTTCGGGTTCAACGAGCAGATGATTTCATGCCGTATCTGATCGTCTGAGCAATAATTCGGGCAAAAAATCTCATCGCGTGGTCTGGATAACAGATTCGATTCTGGTGCTGCGTCTTGCAGTCTTGGCCTTGACTTTATTGCTGTTGTCCGCGGAATGTTCCCGGCTGAGGCCAGAGTCGCTTGGACCATCTTTGTCGTATATCCCGAGAGATTTAGCTTCTTGAGCTCCATCGAAGGCTGCGGGAGCCGAGAGACTGGTGGTCCAGCCATGGGCACAAAATCGTATTGTGTTGCACTTGGGATCAGTGTTGGTAACCGCTCTGGATATGTTAAAATTGAAGCTTCGCAGTCTCGTTGCATGATCTGCAGTAGTGGTCAGGTCCCTTTTAAGATGACCAAAGACCCTTGTCTTTGTCTCTCAACATAGGCATTGTTTCGATGCAATCACAATAGCTTCTTTGTTCTCTGGGAATCACTCGCTTCTGATTGCTCACTGGACTTTTGCGATAGGCGCATCGTCTTCAGGAAAGATATAGACATGCCCACACGACATCTAACCTATGGGCCAAAATCGACCGGTGAACCTTGGTTGCCCTTGATAGCCACCTTGTGCCATGGGTTTAGTGTGCAAACTTATTTCACTTGATCCTCGTCAGGTCTCTCCTACAAAAAGAACAAAGGATCCATCTCTGGCCTTCAGGGCTCAGGAGTAAACGAGTGGCTGCCCATGCTGCGACGTTGGGTCGTGCCTTCCAAAGCGACGATGAAGACCAAGGCAATGCTCTCGGAATATCTCCACCTTTCTCCTCTACCTCATGGTATCAATCGACATTCATTCGCATATATCTTTCTTCAACCAGACTATATACATCTTATAGCTTTACAGACAGCTAGTTGAACTACGCAACGTCACTCGCTTCAATCCATGTCTCGATCACTATGGCCAGTACCCATGAGGGGAAGTCCTCCGCGGACGGTTTCCTACCCAACCTTCGGCGATGCGATCCTTGATAAGGAGCTGGATGAGGTCTCTGTGGGACACGCAAAGACGGGACACGCAAAGACAAGACAGAAAGGAAAGAGTCGCGGAAACCCAGGAAGACCAACCAGGAGGAGGACAGAAAGGCAACCTCCGCAGAGCCCTCGCCCTGAATCCATTGGCGACGATTTCGATAATGGCGACTCAGTCGACAAGTCTTCGAGCCTGCCTGGATCGGAACTTTGTCGCAATGATATCTGTGGTGCATTCCCCAAAGCAACAACGGAACCGTTCTCGTCCAGCAGCAGACCTATATATGGCCCAGACGAAGTCGATATACCGGAACGAGCAATGACCCGCCTCCAAGCGTCACCGGAACGGATCTGTCCAAGTACCAGATCCATGTTCGGTGCAGAGGAAGCCGAGAAACCAGAGCGAGCAATGGACCGCCACCAACAGTCTCCGGAACTGGTCTCAACCAGCAGTAAATCTATCCACGACCTTGACGATGTTATGAAGCAAAAGCGAGCTCGGCTGATTCTCAAATATGCTCGCGCCACTCTTCGGGCTACCACAGTTGCTCGAGCCGCGTCGCCACCCTCTACTCCGTTGTGGCCTAGGCCGGAGATAAATCTCCCTTCAGTGCGACCCAAGAAGAGAAGGTTCGGACCTGCGAAGAGGGTAACTTTCGACGGATCAACAAACCTTACTAAGTCTGCCGGGGTTCGGGCAAGCAGACAGCGCAGAAGATCAGCAATTGAAGTCATCGCGAAAGTAAAGCCCAAATTGATACTCAAGAGGCCGGATACTTTGACAGAAGGTAGTTCCCCGTCGCCGCTACAGACAGATGTAGCCCTACAAGCGATATCCCGTACGGGACCGTGTTCAGGCTCGACCGACCCAAGTGATGAAGGGCCAGCTCTGGAGTCCCAACCAACACTCGAGACTGAAGACCCCGAGATTCATCTCAAGCAATGGAAAGATGGACTCGCCTCTTGCTGGAAAGATAAGCCGTCAAGCCGGAAAATCTGCTCAATCGACCCAGTTGATAAATGGCCCGATCTGGAGTCCCAACCGACACTGGTGACTGATGACACCGAGGTTCATTTCAAGCAATGGAAAGAGGGACTCGCCTCTTGCTGGAAAGAAAGACCGTCAAGCCCGAAAACCAGCTCACCTGAGCCAGTTGATGAATGGCCAGTGCTGGGGTCCCAACCGACACTCGAGACTGAAGACCCCGAGCCAAGCCCGAACACCCGGTTCACAGAAGCATCAGGTCCTACGAAGAGCACTGCTCGCACAGTAGAGTCTCCACCAGCAAGGGACTCTCCGCCAACGATCCTAGACTCACTCTATGAAGGCACCCGGATCTGGAGCGATGAAGACTCCTTGAGCTCAGAAGCCGACCCGAACACGCGTGAGTCGTTGAAAATCCGGAGTTCAGATCCCAAACTGCGCCGATGTAAGTTGGTGAGAAAACAGACGCAGCAAATCGTGGTCAAGAAGGAGAAGTTCGATTGGATGAATCGAGTCCACCCTCAGGCTTCTGGCGACGAAAACATAGATCCTCGTCTAAAAAACCAGCCATACGTGTCGATGCGTGCACTACCGGTAGTGGATGGAAAATTTCGCGTGCTCAAGAGCCTAGATAAGGGATCTTGATATCTGACTGAATGTTTAGATGGATTCGAGGCATCACTGGGCTACACGCTCCTTACGTAGTTGGCTTTTGATGGCATAAATGGTAGGACTGTTTTTCAGTAGAGCCTCTGGAGCGGCATATCGGTAGACTAAGACTCACGTCTTGATCAGAACAGGCCACAGTCAATCATATGAATACCGATAAGCTATCCTTGGCAGTTCCGACGTTCTCCTATTATTACTTCGCTGTCGTTCTTTTTGCAATTTTTCTCGCCGATACAGCGCAATCCCATTCATGTTGTCGATCCCCTGTTCACTGTACGGGTGCTGTCTTTAGGAGTACTGATTCAGGGGAGTGAGACCTCGCTTACAAAGTTGCTTTTCGACAGCGTCAGACCAAGTTTGCTGGCACATGTTATTATGTTCCTTACGATGGCTCTTTGACCCTTAGACTTTCCACTCGATAGCAAGCGGCATAGTCAGTCAGCGATGGATGAATGCTAGTGTTCCGGTAGGATAGCGATGAACCCCGAGCCACCCATAAAGATGGGCTTTGTACAATTTCGTTCGTGGTTGAGGATCAAAGAACCACAGACATCTAGCTTTCCCCGAAGCCTGACGGTCTAGGCGATGACATTTCGATGTTCTAGCCTTGACCTAAACAGTCGAGCACATCACAGTGGGAAAGCCACTATGTCCCAATGTTGAAGATGGATGACCTTCCTTACTTCATCTCGACAAGACGTCATAATAACTTCATTGCTTTCCTGATATGCTCAGTTTCAACCTTGTACAGCTAGCTCTCAATACGGACTTCAATGACTTCTCTGACGGCAACAGGAAATCCAATCATCAAAGGTTGCCGAACTTCGTCATTTGCCGAGCAAACTACTTGGTATACGAACAACAATCTTTGTATAACGAGCCTTCTGAAACCAACCGCCCTTTAAGAGACATCGACCACAAACAGACCCATGTGCTATCAATTCCTACCACAAACACGCTCCCACCCCTCCACACCTCACCGCCTATTTCCTACCAATTTTTCCCTCAGATCGTTTCGGTATATTCAGTACCCATACCATCAGTGAGCTCTACGACCAAGCCTCCCACCCCTTCCACGCGCCCACGGTCCTTAGAACTCTCACCAAAATCCTCTCTCTGGCCTCGACAAGATGTCGAACAGAGCCTACCAGGCATTCCTCTAGGATCCCAATCTTTGCAGTGTCTACACCTATGGTGGTAGCATCCAAGGCACCGCCCCGCTCTGTCTGAATTGTCCCTGTGACAGTAGCAGCAGTCCCAGGCCATTTTCGGAGATTTGATCGAGGGGTTTTAGGCGATTGATTTGGGTGGGTGGTGATGTGGTTGATGGTTTCTGATGTTGGGGAAGATGGATGTAAGTTTGAGTCCTGATTATTGAGGGGTGTTGATGGAGAGGATGTAGGAGCATGCGAGAGGGGGATTAAGGATTGGTTATATTAGGCTATGGATGTGACGCATCATGGGTGACAAGTTGGAGAGGGTCATCGATAGGGAATGAAGGAGAGATGGCGAGTATAAGATGGCAGAAGTCAGGAGTAACATGCAAGTGTTTAGACTCAGACATCTATGTATATTTGCTGACATTCCCACTCAACTTCCGATCCTACATTCTTTCCATCTTCGACTTTCCCTATATTTCTCTTCTCATCTTCCCATTCCTCCTAAACCCCCTTCATCGAGATCCAGCAACTGAAGAGAATTCGAACTCTCCCCTTTTTCCATATCCCCCTCCTCAATCCAATCCTCAAGATATCTTCACTTCTCGTCGTCTTTCCAAACATCCAAATCTACCACCAAGAGACCAACTTCTTCCACGAGGCCAACGTCCCTTCTTCGTCCTCGGCAATAGAGCTGGAGAGCCACGGGTTCCAGGGAAAACAGCCATTGCATGCTCGATGGTCGCAGATGCGGCACCGCGGTATGTGGTTCCTGTTGCCTTGGCCGCAGACGCAGCAGTACCATGCCATGTGTGCTGGGGCGGGGTGATTGTAGGGGTTGGAGGAGGGGGGAGGGAGGTACTATGGGTAGGGGGTCAATGGTGTTGGGAATGGGAATGGGTGGGGGATGTTTTAGGTCTGGTTGTCAAGATGTGTTGAGGGAGAGGATAGAGGAGTGGTTGAGGAGGGGGTGGGAGCAGGGGTTTATGTAGGTTGTGGATGTGACGCATGGTGGGTGACAGGTTTAAGGGGGTCATTTTTGGGGGATGAAGATGGTGATGGTGAGCAAAGTAAGCATCACTGTCTAGACTTCCATTCCCTATGCTGGTAAACCTCAACAAAAGGAGTATCCAATATCTTGTATCTCTGAACTCAATTCCCGGTTCTGCGCCCTTTCCATCTTCGATATTTAAACCCTTCCAAGCCCCTCTCTACATTTTCATCGCAAATCGCTTCACCATCCAAGAATCATCGCAATCACACTTGCCCTTCTCACACCCCCACCCCCGATCTTTCTTCATCCGACCCTTAAGTATCTCCACTTCTCGCCGTCGTCCCGGATAAAACCAGGGTTCCGGATTCATGGCCAGACCTAATATCCGACAGGCCAGCATTGAATATCAGCAGCAAGCATGATTTCGTCGATGGTAGCCCTCCCAAAACCGCATGCCCATACTCCAAATCCCATCATCGCACTCCTCGTCATAATCCGATAGACGATGTCGACAATCCTTCTTGTTGGCTCCCGCCCCGGTGCCACCTCCGGAACCGACACCCTCCGCAGCGAATATGCCCACAGGATTTGCAAAAGTGCGTGGAGGAGCGGAAGCGGCCGCCGGAGCAGCGGCAGCAGACCCAGCCCATGCTGATTGACACAGGGTGGTGGGGGAGTCAGGGGAGCGGCGCGGAATGTAGTGGGGGAGGGCGGGAGGGGGCGGGGGCGAATATGGGTTTCTGGGCAAAGTTGGAGGGGGGACGGGCCGGTTTATGGGTTTATGGGTGCGAGAGAGCTGAGGGATTTGAGGGAGTGGGGTGGGTTGGTGGGTTGGTGGGTTGGTGGAACAGAAGGATGGAGAACGGGAAAAACAGAGTGAGGGTAGGTTTTATAATTGAGGGAGTTGTGGGGCTGGGTAGATGAGACACTGTTGAGATGGTGGGTAGATGAGACATGAGGAGGGGAGTGAACCATAGCTGACTCACCTACGAGAAAAGAAAGCTTTTTCGGTGTCTAACTTTTGGAATGATCTGGGTTGATTTCCCAGTGGGTGTGGTTGAGGATGTGGATATATGAGACATCTCTAGGGTAGGGTAAGGAAATGAAACATAGCTGACTCACCGCGAACAAAGGGCTTTGGATGAGTGACTGGGACTTAGGTATGATTCGGATTGATTTTCCAGGGGGTCGTAGTTGAGGATGTGGATATATGCATGGGACATCTCTGGGGTACGAGGGAGAATGAAGAAACATAGCTGTTGACTCACCCTGAACAAAGAACGCTTTTTGATGATTCGCTCCTGGCAGGATCTGGACTGTGGGCAATGGTGCGAAAACTTTGTTCTGTGTGTCAGGAAATCTTCACGATGTAAGCTCTGCCCCTTTCCTTTTGCTCACACAATTGCCTGGCACTGATGTTCCCCTGAGTAGCTGACTCGTCTTACGTCTGTTTTGACATGATGGTCGACACCAAACCGGTGACCCCCTTTGCCTTCGTCAGGATTATTCAACATGTCATTCCCCACAGTAGCAACTTTTCTTCTTCATCATAAACCCCCACCTTGTTTTGATCCAGCCCCGGTGCTCTCATCTTCTCTACCCACTTTTCGTACGACGGGACCAAATATTCTGCATGGGAAAATCCAGACACGCTGGACCATACCCCAGGGTACCCCCACTCCTATATCTCACCCGGGTTTCCCTACGGAGCGTCCAAAAGTGCTAGCGCTGTGGCTACGAGTGATATGGCAACGATGGGCGATAGTGCCGGTAGTGTAAGCATCGTGACATGTTGGAGGTGCGTACGAGGAAGTAGAAGGCTGCTAGGGGTTTGCCTCCGCTGGGGATTTCTATTTCAACACGGGGATTGAGTATATCTGGCGCCTAACCCTGATGGCCCCGGGTTTTGCATTTCTGTGCTTCGCACTCTAAGTGAGCATGTTGGTATCGGTCCAGGATTTCTGATTGGGATTTTGGAGCTAGGGTTTGAGGCTAAGAAGCGTTCGTTCGTTTGGTCCGTGAGATGAGGTTCGGGTCATCGTGATGGTTAAGCCATGACAGCCTTGAATATTGGGTTTCGCGAGTAGAATGACACAGCTTATCGACAGAACCACCCAGAATTTTGCCGATACTTTCCTCAATCAGATGTAATACTCACGCTTTGGCGATCACTAGCCAGACCCTGACTCTTCGTACATTCGTGGAGAGGATGCGTTACTCACCTATGCATCCATACCTATAAAACTCCCTCCGTTCCCTGTCCTCCTCTCCTTCCCCTTCTCTCATTTTCTTAACAACATCCCCAAAACCACTTACCATCGCAAAAACAACCAGAACCACCACTAAAACCACCAACCATACCTCAAACCAAATAAAACATGGGCTGGACATGTCGTATATGCCTCGAGGGCAACTCCTTTCGGTACAAAGTCTGCACTTCGTGCGGCTACACTAGAGGTCGGAATCGCAACTGGAATTACAGACATAGGAACACCCATGCCGGGGGAGCGGAGGCTCTGCTCACGCGCAGAGGTCATGGTGAGGAAGTTGAAGCGGAGCAGGCCAGCCAAGCCCCTTGTCCAGTACAGCAAGCGACGCGGGACCACACAACAGAGGTCGAGAACGGAGGCGTGCCGGTCACAGCCGGTGCGGCGAGCGAGAATGGCGGGACGCATGAGGTGCAAGATGTGGTTGTCAAAGTTAAGGTCGAGGGTCAGTAGGCTGCGATGGGTAGGAGAAGCGGCAGTGACGAGGAGGTGATGCTGATCTTGAGCGAAGGTGGGAAGGGTGGAGCATGTTTTGGTAGCTTATTTGAGAGCGTGCAGGTACTTTGTGGACTGGGCTGGTTGGTAGGTTGTATGTTCTGTGAGGTTTGGATTTAGTATGCTGAAAAAGTATGAAAGAGTATGAAAAGCAGGCATCCCTGTACCTCCTGTGCCAATCAACGAACTATTGTGGTAAGGCAGTAGGTGATCTAGTCGAAATGCTGGGCGCAGAAATCAAAGGTACTCTGACATTAGAATATTCAACCGCAGGAACGAGCCGAAAGCATCTGTAAACGTATTGCATATGGATGTACTCTGCTGCCCTTGTATCCACAAATCGGTATTCCTAGGAGCCACGATTGTAACCGCGTAGCTGCTGGTTGTTGATCAAATGCTCTTTTGTTCAGCCAACGCACCCAGCTTCACCTGTATTTGCTATCTTTGCTTGATGAAGATGTATCTGAGGTTTTCAGCCCACGTCAATGATGTGTGGTGGTGTACCATAGGTGAATTTCGCAGAGAATGTTAGGTGTGTTGTCCAGAAGCAACATTCACATTGTCCACGCGACATACCCTTGTTACCCAACTGCCACTGTCGATTTTGTCTTTATAAACTCATACCCTCCCCTATCTGTAGAGGGTCTCCACTGGTCTTTGTCAGCCGAAACAGTACTATTAGATCCCTAAAGATCGAAGAACTATTCTCTAATACCTCTCGCCTCCAGCAAGTCAACCCGGCCTCTTGTGTCCAGAAATAAACCCAGCACCAAACGCCGAATCTCGACACCATCGGAAACCAGACCACGAAGTATGGGCTGGCGTTGCTGCAAGTGCTACCGCGGCGTAGCCCACGGGCCCTTCAACTGGTGCGCCTGCGGGCATGCACGCTGTGGCCTCTGTCAGGCACGACCTTGGCGGACCCCCTCAGCCACCGAAGCAAAAACCAGAGAACTAAAGAGACCGCGAAGTAGGGATATGAGTCGTAGCAAGAAGCGAGATGAAGAAAGTAGCCGTGGAAAGCGTAAAGCGCCAGAGGGTGACGAGGAGACGCAGAAAGCGGAGCGGGGAAGCGAGGAGAAGGACGGAAAGGGTGAAGCGAGAGGGAGGAAATGTGGTATCATGTGAAGTTGATACTAAATCAAGTGCGACGGGGAGAGAGTATTCCTTAAAGTATGTGCAAGAGCAAACCATACAGATCACAGTCATTGAGTATTCTAGAACTAGAGCCGCTCTTTGTGAGAGGAAGGATTCAAGAGAGAGCGATGCTTCAGCTTACCACCTATGTAGCTTGGGATATTTCCGCTGCTCTGGGTGCTGTCGTGCTGTAATTCTCTCCCCGGGTAACTGAATGATTGGTATCCGAACAAGGGCTATCTTACGGAAGCGATTACTAACCTTGTACCACACGCTTGACCTACGGTATGAAAAAGTGATTAACATCTACAGATACCTACCACGTACAGGTTAGGTTCACATGCTGAGTGCTTACCTCAAAGAACCTCCTCAACCGCCGGGCTTGTAAGTTGGTATATGCCCTCCCCTAATTGAATGATACTCTCAGACACAGCCCAATGAGCCCAAGAAGCAGCGATATCGAGGTAGGAGTCGGAGCGCAGAACAAGATGGACAGGGTAGCAAGAAGGAGCCGAAGACGGTGGTGACGAAACTAGGAAGCGGGGACTGGACAGGAAGCGCTGTGGAGTGACAAGAAGCAAAGAAAGAAAGCGAAGAGGGGAGGGGAAGGAGATGTGGTGTCATGTAGTATCGATGGAGACGACTGGCTTTGATATGAGAGAGAATAGTATACGCCGTCCGATAGGCTAGTGGGATGGCTTGATTATGCATTTCTGAGCTGGCGGGAGAAGGGGACCATATGGCTACCCTGGTCTGACTGGTAGAGTGGATCGCATGGTGCCTTCTCGTTGTGACTTTGATTGGCTATCCAAAATCCGCAATTGCAGCAGTAATGCTATAGAAGCTTCTCGAGGTCGTACACAGCGTGCGTTTATCTATCGGTGAGGGTCCTAGTGTACAGTGTGTAAATAACAAAATGCTTGACAATATGTGAGGAATCTTGAGCCAGGAGCGCTTTCGAATGCATTTCTATTATAGCTCGTGGAATAGCGGGAGAATCGTTTCGATGACTATATAGCCATGTCGGAAAATGTTTCGTTGGAGAAATTCCGTGATTCCCAACTGTCGGCTCGATCAAGGATCTCATCCATTTTCCCAGGTGTCCATGATTGAAAGAGATCTTGCATCTTTTTCATATTTCGATTGAACGTCAAGTCCTCTTTCGCAAACGTAGATCGATCGAGAGCGTCGATGCTGTTGCCCATGTCACATGGATTAGCGCCAGCTTCGAGCAAAACATAGACTGCTTCTTGGTTACTGTAGTAAACGGCATGGTATTATGTACGTAAACCTTTGGGGTCCTGGGCTGAGAGGTCAGCACGGTGATTGACAAGCGATTGCAGCAATCTAACTGAATGGCGTTTGGACGCGATGGCTAAACATGCTAGAGATGATTCGAGGCCTCCACCAACCAAGGCATTCGCGTTAGCGCCGCGGCACAGCAGAAGTTCCACCACACATAAGATGGTTTTCCAGGTATTTTCCGAGCAATCATAGGCCTTAGGCAACGTGCACCATTGCAGCAGGTAGCCTAAGGGCGTTCTGTTGTTGTATGCCGCATCAGGATTAGCGCCGTGATCCAGCAGATATGTTATCATCTCGACGGTTTGAGAGCTGGTACCGTAACCCCATGTATCCACAACGGTTGAGCAGACAGCACCGTAGAAGATAGGGCACCTCGCCAGAACATCCACCATGCTGTGAGCCTCTATATTTGCGTTGACAAAATTACAGAGCCCATGAGCAGCAGCAAGCATCAACAAGACGTGCTTCCTTTCGTGCGATTGAAGGCACTCATAGCGTATCGGACAGTCACGCCTCAAGCAATGAGAAGCCCAGACATACAGACCATCGCGGCGACGAGCCAACGGGTCTTCTGTCTTGTCCGTACTCAGCTCGGCATTATTTCCAGCGAGCAGCGCCGGGCAGTATCTGGCTTTCCGGAGCAGCATGGTCAAAATGGAGGCACTACCAGAGCTCGTGCACGACTCTTCGATCGCGGCATATCGAAATAGATAACGTAAGTTGCCCGATTTGCTCTGGAGCTGGTCTATAACGTTGGGGTCCATGGGTCGCCTGACCATTGACAAGCAATATCTCAGCATCAAAAGCGAAGCCTTCTCCGATGGAATCTCCTGTCCCTGGCGGAAAATATGTCGAACAGTCTCTGGGCGCTCATCTTTGAAAATGTGTTTCATCAAAGTTGACTTGCCAGACCCGGGCTTCCCCGAGATCCACAACAAGCGATGTTCATGGTCCTTTGGCTGACTGAGCCATTCTTGAAACGGATTGGGGCGTTCCCAGAGCCAAGACACGGTTTCAGGATGAGCATCTTCAACCTCTTGCACGCGGGAGGTCCTGACAGGATTGCTAAGCGTCGAGTAGAAATCTGAGCCAATGGTTAAGCCCTATCACGATCCTGCATAGAAAACGAACCTCTTAATACAAGGTCAAGGAGCTGCTCGTCTGGGGACGTCGTAGGATGTCAGCCTTTCTATAGATCAGAATGACTGGCGGATTGTGAGGCTTGTTGTGGGCAACACTACCCACGGGATGTGCTTACCACTGCCTCCTTCATTCTGAATTGCGTTTGTCCATCGCTGCAAAGCGTTCTTGATCTCCACGAATCCGGTATCAGAACGCTCTGAGAACTTAACCATATCTATGTGAGATCCTGGGATTTGGGTAATGATCTCCAATTTGTGGTTGTACTTGGATGAAAAGCCGGGCACAATCTAAATGTCCGATCAGTGCTCAGCTTCATGTATCGAGTGGCTCGGACCGTACCTTGGCTCCATAGGTGCTAGCACTTTCTTGGAACGAGCGGATCTGTATTTCACGGGGTTCTATGGCTGCAAGCATTTCGATGAACCCTTCGTGTATTTGTTCCAGAGTTTCCGAATCGTGTTGAAGCGTTCGCAGAATTTGTAGGTTGGGATGCTTCCCAAGATACCTAGTCTTACCAATCACGGTCTCTGCAAAGTTTGCCCAACTGGAACCCATATGTGGGGTACCCACAAAGCAGATCCCATAGGTTGCTGGCAGTATCTCTTTCAGATATGTCTGCTTTTGCTTAGACTTATTCAGGGCCTGTGTAATATAATCAATGTATCTGTATTTACGGCCTCAAGCATAGTTGCTAGCCCGCCGGAGCAATCGAACCGTACCAGGAATAGGATCTGTGACTTACATATTTGACAACGATTCCTCCCAAGCTGTGGGCGACAAAAATCAGAGGCCGAGCTTTCTACTCTGCTTTTTGACGCACATCGCACAGGTTTGATAGAAGGGTGTTGGCATGGTTCAAAATGTTTGCAGATGAGGCTGACGATGTGAGTTGAACGACGTCGACGTCGTAGCCCCAGGTGAATATACGGCTATTAGGGACTTCTAATGGTAGCAAATCTCGCGGCCAAAGTATGATGTTGTTTGTCGGGTATTCAGGCTCTCGTACAGGGCTGGATGCTGGACTCGGAACGCGGCTTGAGTCGGTACTGTCAGCGCTGGGTTCAAGGAGATCCGGTGTTTGCGACCGAGAGGCCCTGTCATGCGAACGTCGGGAGAAGAATTGCGCGATACTCCTCCTCTTTTTGACAGACGTTGGTTTTGGGCTTTCGTCATCAAGTCCTTTGCGCTTCGATCTTTTCTTCGACCAGGTCTCGTATCGGTCCCCGAAAAGCTCATGAACAAATACTATACTGTAATGCGGACGTCAGTTGAAGTTATTTCGTTGTTGCAGGTTGAAGAAGGAAGCTAAAGTCCCCTGCTTCGCAACAAGCACAGATGACGAAGGACGTACTCAACATCAATATTGTGATCGGTAGGGATGTATAGCTGATCAAGTCCAAGCTGTTTCCCCATTATGTTGTCGGGGCAGCTTAGCCTGGCGTCAAACGATGTGGCTAGCCAGACCTTTAAAGTAGAAAAGAGACTCGCACAATGGCCAAGGTGGGAAGAAGCTCTGCAGCTTGTTTGGGTCACGGAGAGGCCAGCAGGGAACCCAGTTGAGCGGAGACTACCGCAGGATCCAAGGGGGGCCCGTTGCCTTTTGAATTCATCCTCTTTGAAAGCTTATGAACAGCAAGGGCAGCCACATGCCCGCGATTATGGCTAGAGGGAGCCCAAATGAGCCCTTCGAACAAGGTCTGAAACGTGGACATGGCTGTGCTGTGAGGCATTGGAGGATTAGGTATAAGCGCTGTAACGAAAGTTGAGGGATCACTAATAGCGATGGCCAGTCAAGAAATATGCTTGTTATTCCACGGTAGTCAGATCATGTTGGTCGACAGTGCTGATAGCACTGGTGTTCGAAAAGGGTCCAAGCGCCTGATCGGAAGAATGGATCGGGATAGATCTGCAGCATGACCCGCGAGCGGCTAGCCTAGAATAGCACGATCACCAACAATAGAAGCCCAGAGCTTTTGGGGCTTATTTGCAAGTGGAAGTACGATTGGCGAATCACAAGCTCAAGATTAACTCTGCGTGAAGGTGACGGTTTCCATATTCAGCTTCATGCATGATCTACAACATTCCGAGATCGAGACGCACCAATTTGCGGCCTCTAACCCAATAGTGCAAAAGCCTGGTTGGCTGCGAGCTTCCAAATCCTGGGACATGAGGTTGGTGATGGGCATATAGCGCTTCGGTCTTTTGTGTGGATGTATCGAAGTTTCTGAGAGATGCATTGGTCCTCTTCCAGGACTTTTGGTCGGTCGTTGTGTGCGCGTCTCCGGCTCATGGTCTTTGACATGGCTGAAACATCACTCCTTTCGCGCTGTAAGATTCACGTTGAGTTGGATGAAGTAGCAGAAGCCAAGTCAGCGAGCTCCATGATTTTGTACGAGTACAGGTGATCCCCGGGGCCGACGATCTGATCTTCAGAAAATTGGCTATTGTACAATCCGTCATGCTTAGACTCATACAACACGCTTGACCTACAATTCCCGAGCGATATGATTAGCAGCTTTCGGCGAAAACATGGCTGCACCTTTTCGTCGGCAGGGGGCTCACCTCAAAAAATCTCTTCAACCACCAGACCTGGAATATGCCCTCCCCAATCAAGACTCCTAATTGAAAGATACTCCACCACTTCACTCTGGCATTCGTGCTCTCCGCCGTATTCCTGTGCGTGCGTTCTCTGATCACGATGTACGACTGCTCGTCTTTGACCTGAGAAAGGAGGTTGGAGAGCGTTTTCACTAAGTGTCCCAGCAATCAGCAAGCCATTCTGCAGGTTATAGACGCCCTTCTTCCTCCTCTGCTTTCCCTCCAGCGCGACTTCCCCTGCATCTGTGTAGAAAGTCGTTGTTGTTGATCGTGGGAGCTAACCTTCTTGCTCCAGAGGATCACTCGGTGCCTCCGACTCTGGCACATATACTACCCCATGCACATTGAACGAAACCTCCTTGCTCGAAGCCGACCAATGCTCGTTGCTGAAGCAGTAGACGTATTTGCCGTCGTGTTTGGCTTCGAAGCTATGGTCGCCGGAGGAGACGGCGCGTTCGTAAACTTGGTGGCCGCCTGTGGGGTCTTGGATCTGCGATGGTAGAGGAATGACGTTAGCTTCCTGCAAGATATGATGAATATTCAGGTATTGATAGATACGACACCAGATGGAAGACTTGGTGGCCCGTGGGGATGTGGGAAGGTTTGGGCGGAGCGATTGCAGGGAAAGAGGAGCTTACCCAGAAGTCGATCTCTAGGTTCCCAGCTCCTCCAAACTCTCGGTCGCCCACTTGAAATGTCACTGTCATCTTGTCGTCCTTATGTAGTTGCTCATGGAAGCATTCTCGCGAGTGGGCGCCCATTTGAATGTTGTGTGACAGGGCGACTCCTGTAAAGCTGGCAAGGACACCACATAGTGATAGTGAAGAGATCCGCATTGTAGGATATTTGATGCGGACCGAAGATAGTCAGGGCAAGCGTTTGCGCTGAGTTGCTGATCAGGCGGGAGTACCAGTTCAAAGCATGTAAAGTTGGACGGCAATGATATGGACCCTGAATTCGTTTTGCCAAGAATTTCCTACTGAGGCGACGTCATACACCTAAGGCAGTAGGGGCTTCAGGGGTAGGATTAGAGAGCATATAATGGCTTCAGACCAGCTAGAGTGGTTTTGATATGTGAAAGCTATGGAGCATCGCGTTAGGGCCCGACCTAAAGCTGAGATAAAGGATAACGCGTCGCGAAGCCGAGGCACAATGTTCCAACATCATCAGTGAATTTGCCCATCATGCACATGACTTTCCGTCCCTTATTTCTTCACTGACCCTCCCAAAGCACTCAACAAGCCCAGAACCTGTTGGGCCCTCACTATTGACAGCTCACTCTTTTCTGTGAAAGGGCAGCAACCGTTGCGCTGAGCTGAGTAAGACCTTCAAGTAAGCCTTTGCAAGTCGCCGTCATGATAGGCAGATTCATTAGAACCAAGGACGGTGAAATGCCTAAGAGCTTCGGCCATCTACTCTTCTATGGCCTGAGGCCCGGATTTAAAAGACGCATCAGTGTAAGTGTCCTCCTACCTCCATATCGGCCATGAGTATTCGTGCTATCCTGGGACGGCGCGTTTCGTCTCGTAGGCTCTGAGCCATAATCGTGCTGATGGGGCGAACATGTCAGTCGGCGCCTGCTACCACCAAAGCACCACCGGCGGCTGCCGCAACTCCCGCTCCAGGTCCCGAGAAAGCCGCAGAACCAGCGGCGGCCCCAGCACCTACGGTAGAACCAGCGGCGACCCCAGCACCTGCGGTAGAACCAGCGGCTGCCCCAGCACCTGCCGTAGAGCCAGCGGCAGAACCCAAGAAACCTACAGAATGGAGCCAGGCCGACGACGATGCGCTCGTCAAAATGAAGGCCGACAAGAAGACATGGGCGGAGATTGAGGAGGCCGTCAAAGGGAGGAGTAGGGACGATCTGAAAGCGCGATACAGAGACTTGATGGTGAAGAAGGGGGCTGAGGCTGCAAAGAGCGAAGAAAGCAGTCCCGAAAGCAAGATCGATGTGAAGAAGGGTAAAGGCAAAGGCAAAGAAGGGCGCAAGGCCAAAGAGACCCAGGAGAGCAACGGTGGCCCACCGAATAATGGTCGCTCTCCTCTGATCCACTTCGATGAGAAGGATGGATTGAGTGTTGAGGATGTAAGAGATGATATATCTGACCTTGATTGCTAGACTCTGACACAGCCATAGACCCAAATCTTGTACACGTTGGTTGAGCACTACGAGGAAAGAAAATGGCCTTTCATTGCCTCCAGGCTCTTTGACAGGACAGGTAAGAGGGTTGATCCGGAAGTGTTGAAAGGAAAACTGGTGGTATAGCAGGCGATTCTCTGCGTGGCAAGCGATTCTCTGCGTGGCGGCAATTCTCCGCGAAGCAGGCGGCTCTCCTTGTCTCATTGCAACAACAAATGACTTAGTGCTTGCGGTACGGCACATTGACAAGACCCAGCAATAGCTGGAAAACATCAACAGACAGGGCGACTTATACCATTTCATTCATTTTTTCTTTGTCCATGTCCAAATACTCTCTACGCACGACGTAGTGTCTCCTGATCTCTGAAGCAGACAGAGTTGTCCGCATCACCCCCCAAAGATTTTAAAGCAGATCTAGCCACCACAGTCATCGCGTCAATGATCGTTCCCTAATTCAATAGGATTGTCGACTGTGCAAACATAAGCTGGCGAATCGCCGTGTTGGGTGTTTTCAGCTGAATACTAGATTTATTCTTTCAGCTAGGCCCTCTGCACTGCCTTTATCCACGAATCTGGCATCCGTCGACCTTCCTTCCGGCAGGACTCAACCTTTTACTACTACTACCTTGCCTTATAGCACGACATCTGCAGCTATGGAGTCTGTGCAGTTCAGAAATTGGTTGGCTGCTCTTCGGGCATCCGTCAACATTCCTGCCGGCACAAGTCAGACTCTTACTACTGGTACCTCGCCTCATAGCACGACCCCTGCAGCTATGGAGTGTGTGCAACCTGATAATCGATTGGCTGCTACTCTGCCATCTGTCAATCATCCTGCGGGCACCACTCAGACTCTCGATACCAATGTCTTGCCTCATAGCACGACCCCTGCAGCAATGGAAAATCTGCAACCCAGTAATCGGTTAGCTGCTACTCTGGCGTCGCTGGCACGAGCTGAGGCTGAGGCTGAGGCTGAAGCACGCCAACCACGAACAAAAGCCAAACAATATGAGGCTGCAATCTCCAAGAACTCGGAATGGATGCCAGAGTACTTAGTACCACTCCTTCCACCACCCTCCAACGACGCTGCCAACAACGAACACGTCTTGAGAGTTTTCTGGAACCATGTGCGGACCAATTCGCAACACTGGCAGGTATGCTTGACGGTCTCCAAGACATTCATGTTCATCTTGGCTCACAATACAATAGCTTGCAATGGCTCCAGCAACGGCCAAATCAGGAGGTCCAATCTATGTTGAGCAAGAGGCTGGCCGATACATGGGTCCGAGGATCGGTGGCAGCGCAGCTTGGAGTGCTGCCGAAGACGAGGTCATCTTCGACTCCATGTTGAGAGGAGAGGGTTGGCCAGGGCTGAGCACCCTCTTGACTAAGCGAGCTCGAGAACCACAAGAGATCATGGCTCGCATTGGACAATTGACGAACGTACGCCTCCCGGCAATGTGGAGCCACTCACACCTGGGCACTCAAAAGTGGCTACAAGATAGGTACCACCATGGGGAGGACCATCTCAAAATGGAGGAATGGATGGAGCTCGTGGTGTGGGTATACAACGACTATCAGGGTCTCAACCCGGCAGTCTTTTATTACAGCCGATGCACGGAGCGGCTTCGTAAGGAGCTTCGAGTGTTGGATGACTTGGATGCTCGTGTGGTCGTGAGGGCGGGACAGTATTTTGCAGCAGAAATCGCTCGCACGCCAGCCCAGACACAGGTGATCCCTCTCGAGGCACCAAAGAAGAAGAGAGCGACCAAGGCTTGAATGAAAAAGCAAGAACTCGAACAAATCGCACACCTACCGCTTATACCAGACATTGCCCGAGCTGTATCGTCAAAGCGTGGTTTTCGGAGAAAGTGTTTTCGATTTCGATCTCGATCCTTTCGGCAGCTTTCCTTGGTCACGATCATGTCGAACGGACTACTTATTCTGCGTGTTGTCGTGGAGTGAGGTTGAGGTTGGTCGTTGGCAAGGCGCCAAGCGGTTCCCAGATTGACTGCCAGCGGGCGTACTTCTCAGCCTTCCTTTCTCCATGTATCTTAGTCCTTCAATTGCCGCCCTACAGCTCTTGTCAGCATCGAGGGCATGTCACGAGATGGCAGTGTGGGATGTGGCCGACGGGCTACAAAAGCCTCCCACGCCCCTTCAGGCTTCAATCTACTTTCATCGATCCCAAAGTACTATTGAACCTGCTTGACACCGTCATCAGTCCTGTTTTGCTATCTGCTATGAAGCTTTCCCTAGGCCTCACTCGTACTCGTACCACTGCTACCTCTTGAGGCTAACACTCAAGAGGTATAGGGGCATGGCCCGACTATGGTCGCCTAGACCGCCCAGCTACCAAGCAAATGGCGGGGATGCGCGAAAAGAAAAGAGATGAACGCTCCGCTTGACACGTTGCAGCGGCACCACATGCAGGACCAACTCAACACCCATTGGGGCTTCCTTTGGGGGTCAACGGCCCTGTGGCAGGGATGCTGTCGCTGCCCAGCGCTCAGCTCAACATGCTGCATCATCATCGCATTGCGCTGAGGTCGTGGAGGTTCATAAAAGAACTCATCCTCCCTGATTGCGCATTGGCATGCCAGATGCCGCAAGCACAGTCGATCGCCCCCCAGACTTTCCACACCGCAAGATTGCTTCAATGCGCCGCCCGCCAGCGCATCCAACCCACCGCCTCTTGCACCTGCAATTAGGCTTCCCGCCGGCTCGTGCCAACTGCCGCGTGGGGACCTGGGCAAAAAAAGGCGATCGCCAAGAGCATTGACCATCCAGAGCTTCTCTTGACCGCATTTTGCGCCTTGTTCTGCTCTTTTTCTTGCCTGTAGTATCCCCATCATCTCGCGTCTACATCCTGCATTGAACTTATCCTGGCCGTCGCAGAAAGATCCAGTTCAGATCCATGCCATTGGGAGGTTTTTTGCCAGAAATGATTGGTCTTCCCTGTCAGTCAGGCCTGTTCTGTAATGCCATTGAGTCTGCTAAATTTTGATCAGGACCATCAGATAACAATTTCCAACCGACCAAGAGCTTTTCATTTGCTCCTCTACCTTTCAAGACCTGGGTTTCCCAGTGGGTCTATCACATAATTTCAGTCGCGGTCGAAAGTCTACATCATCGACCTGGAAGCACCAATCGGGACCTGAAGAGACCCACGAATCATAACCGCGGATCACAGCTCCAGCTGAGGATAGGTTGAAGCTTGAAGCTACTCGGCGCGTCATTGTGGAAGGCGGCAAGGCGAAAAGATCGACCTTTGCAACACTATACATCTCACTTCATGAGCATGCGGACTTGGTGGATCCCTATCCCTTCAACTTCCTGCACCCACAAGAGTCCACAATACCTCACTTCTGCACACACTTGCTGCGGACAGAGTGAAACGAATAGAGAACGGTGCGTTGTTCTTGCCTCACGTCCATTGGCTTCCTGGCGTCCTTTTTCTGCTTGTTGTCCAGGTCTGCCACCTGAACACCTTAGGTACCCTCGAGGCCCAAGATCATCCCTTGCTTCTCACTGCTTGTCTGGTTTCTGCGATCAGTGGCTTCAGCTAATGTCATGCTATTTCAGTATCTTCCCGACTCGTTCGGGAGCTAGATGGCCTCTTCGGACGTCGATCAGAAATTCCTAGCGAGGTACGCGCGGGAAACCAACAACACCAATCCCTTCCTCTCCTCCTGGCTCTACCGAGTTCTCGGCCTCTCTGTCATCCTCTCCAAAAAGCTCGTCCGTGCGCGTCGACTACGGAAGCTCGATACCACACGGGATACCAAGTCTCTCCAACTCTACCACCACATAATATGGCTGTCAAGAGAGGGTCTCGTCATGGTGGAGACCTATATTCTGCCCATGGTCGAGGTCTATACGGAACTCAAAGTTCTCGCCTACAAGCTTCGCGCCAGTTTCTACCATATCTATGTCCTCTTCCACAATCAACCTAGCATCCATCAGACGGCCATACCCAGTTTCCCCCCGTCCGCCAAGGGCAAAGCTCCCGATCGAAACTCCATTCGCTCATCCCCGAACCCTCTGGAAGGTGGCCCAGTACGTTTGCCGGGCTCCCTCCCTCCTGGCCTTACCCCTGTCTCTATCCCCAAACCTTCAGCGAGCTTCCTCCTTCCCGCGATGAACTATATTCCGATCGCCTCATCCTGCTTTGCAACCGCCTCCTCCATTTCGGACAACCTCCTCTCTGGTTCGCATCCTATACGTCTGTCCGTCAAGACAGAATACTCCGCCTACCTCTACGACTGCCTGCACGACGGTGATGGCTCGCGGAGACTGGCACAGCAGGCCATCAAAGCTGTATACAACGCGCAGGAAGGGATGGATGACGAGATGTTCGAGGATGCAGCGGAGCTGGTTGGAATACTGGGCAGGATGATGAGTCGAGGGCTAAGCAGCACTGGAACGAGCAACACGCCAATGTTGGGCACGCCGGAGACGACAAGGATAAAGGGGACGCCGAAATCGGATGGTACTCCTAGGATGGACGGCACGCCGCAGATGGGCGGTACACCTAAGTTGGGCAGTACTTCACGGATCAACAGCTCTACTGGCACGGGGGAGACTGTCATACGGGCACCACCAGGAAGTCCTAAGAGAAGGAGCCCGAGATGAGTCCGAACTGAGCCCACTTTTTCACGAAGCTTGTACCAAGCAGCACCGTTGCCAAACAGAAGCAAGACCGCGAAGACGATCTCTCATCACCAACAAATAAAAAAGCAAAAGTAATCATAATACCGAAATCGGACAAACGACGTCAATGACACATGACCGCATTACATGTTCCGGCGTAGCTGAGGATGAAGCTGTACATTATCTGTACACTCTTCGGTGTGGCTACTCATCAAATGGCTGGTGGATGGCTTCATTGTGCGATAAATCTGTGATATTGATACCCTTCTTATTAGTACCTTAGACAGCTGCTTTGCTTCTTATAATCCTCAAAACCGCAACCAACTCCAAGAAGGCGTTTCACCGTTACACCATCTCATAATCTCCTCTTACTATCAGTGAAACGCTACCTTACTACTTGCCTGCTCTCGAACAAGGTACCTGATGTTAAAAGGTGCATGGTCAATTTAGGGCGCTCTAGTCAAGGCTTGGCAGAGAACATAACGCTCCAGTAATGAAGCCCCAATAGACGAAGAGAGCACTGCATCTTGGACGCTAAAGACAGCTACGTGTCTTCCGTATCGCCCGGCTCACAATATCCTGCATGTCAGATCACTGTTGCTGGCTCGAAAAGGTACAGTAGGAAGAGTGGAGAACAAGCAAAGGAGGGTGATACCTATACTCCTTCAGTCCTTCTCACCTAGTAAGGGCCTGTTTGGATTCAAGTAATACCCCCAGTAGTCCTATTTGTTCCGAAGGTGCAAATAGTACTAATTGTTCCTAATAAATAGTACTATTTCATTGTTCGGATTCGTGATTGTTAAGAACAATAAGACCTCTGCTAGTGTAAACAATAAAGTAGATTTAAGATCAACTCCAACGCCCCATCAATATTGAGTTACACTTTGCATCTAAATAACTTTCACATTTATCGCTCGAATTTTGATTTTTGCGACTCAAAGTATGCATAACTGTAATCGCTATCGTATACTAGATTTTTGTAAATATTGTGTCGTGACGCATTAAGAATGTATCAAGAAAGCATATAAGTAGTGTAGAATTAAACAGGGCAACTTGAAAACTTTCGAGTATTAGTAATACTATTTGCATCTTATACGTTCCAGTTGACGAACTGCGAAAATGCATCAATTATAGTATTATTGCCGCCGATACCCGCTATTATTCGATCAGTAGTACTACTGCGATTTGAATCCAAACGGTGCTGAAAAATAGTACCTTTAGTACTATTTCAGGGTCCAAAATTAGGTCCGGTAGGACCAGTAGGACTACTGGATGCGAATCCAAACAGGCCCTAATGCAATCCACCCGGTAATGCAACCGCTAGTGATTTTGGCGCATAAAGCTTAGGGTTGACCCCTATAACCCTGATCTTTGCACTAAAACCACTAGCGGTTGCATTACCGGGTGGATTGCATTACTAGGTGAATAGGAACATTTTCTCAGGAGCAAAACACATACTGTGTCTGAATTCCGGGTTCACATACTGCTTCCAAATTTCCATCGTATCATCTGGTATTCATTGGTCGGCTTCGTATTCTCACAGGGTCTGTGCTTTACACGTTGCTATGATCTAGGTTGCAGACTCGGAGTGCTTCGTGCAACGCTCCAATCAATGTCATCTCTACAAGAGACTTTCAAGAACTAGGCAATTGATTGTACGCTCCAATCTCCGACGATGAGTCCGACCCTGAATCGTCATCGTCGTCCGTCTCCATGAAATAGTACTTAGATCCACCTTCGCTTTCGCCACCGCTCGCCTCTGAATCTTCATTGTCCGCCAGCATATCATACAGCTCCTCAACAGATCTATGGCCGAAGCAGTGCCAGGCTCTGAAATTCTCGATGAGCGCCCAATCCGACGTCGCTGACTCGCGGGGTCCGTTCACCTTCTCAGCCGTGCCATCGATGATACGATGCAGTGCCTTCCACACCTCTGGAGGTGGGATCGAGCCGCTCTGGAACAGGTCTTTGAGACCATGAGCTTCCAGAAAGCTGTTCAGGACACCATGCAGTGCTTTGGGGATGCTGGGATCTTGATACGGTCCTTGATGGTGTGACGGCATTCCTACATGTTCAACAGCCCAGCAGTCTACGGAACTGCACGGAGGATAGGGGATCGGGTTTGATATCGGTGCTGCTGGCCCGGGGTCGAGGTGTGGCGGTAGGAGTCCGTAAGATGCGAAGTTCCAGTTGTGGCTAGGCGGAAGCTCGACGATCGATGTGGGGTGAGTATTTCCGAGGACATCTTCGAGGACTGGGAAATGGTTGCGAGGGTTTTCCCCAGGGTCGAGGAAGTCGGAAATGCTATCAAATCCCTCTTGGTAAGAGTTAGGAACATCGCCGGCATCTGAGGAGAAATAAAACACATCCTGAACCAGCCCGCCCTGAGGTTCGTATTCTAAGCCGCTTGGAATATAAGGCGTATAATCGTGATGTCGTGGACCTGGTTCGAGGGTGTCGAACTCCGGCGGAGGAGAGGTTGGCGACTGAATGTCCAACTCAGCAGGATAACTGTACGCTGGTGCTGGGGTGTTGAGCACTAACGGTGCGATCCTGGGTACTCGCAAGCTGATAACTCCTGTCCGTAATGCTTCTTGCCTCGAAGCCGATCTTACCGCCTGCTTCGCGACGCGGCGGTGCCAGAGTGTTTGTGTCGCCATGGTGTGGAGTTCTGAGGAAGTACCAAGAAAGAAAGCTAACCGTTGTACTCTCTTGGTCTAGTCATGGAGAATCTGGAAGACTCCATGTCACTTGTTCGCGTCTACTTCTGCGTCACTTCCTCTTAAGCTTATTACCCTGCGGGAGACATCGAGCACACAAAGAACTACATTGTCGACCAACATCTGCATCATCGGCTATTGGAAGCCGAGCACTCGGCTTCGCAAGGAATGTCAGAACATCTCCGCAATACAGGTCATCACCTCGTTCAATCGATTGTGAAGCTTGCAGAACGGCTGTTGGGCACGGCAAGTCCGCTTGATACCATTAAAAGAAAGGTGATGTGGATACTGCTAATGGAATCATCATCTGTCATGCCGCACAAACCCCCCTGGATTATCACGAACAACGGGGTGCCTCCGGAGAAAGGCAAGTGATCTTATCCGAGTAATCTGACTGACTCTGCGTTCACGTAGCGTCAGACCTGCAACCTACAAATGGAACATTTGAATTCTGTTCGCTCAATTTCTCCGATTGACTGGTAGTCCACAAGTTTCCTGAGGTTTAGAATTTAGAAACCTTGTTCTTCCTCCCCTCAGATGTCTTCCTTATTACCTTCATGAGCTGGATTAGTTGAGATATACCGTAACTAGTCGTTCATGAAGCACTAATAAGGCCTCTCTTCTACCGGCAGGGGGTCTCGTTTACTTGGATAGTACCACACAACATTTCCGCTCTCTAGCTACTCTATGACTACATGGGCTTGTATAAATATCGGACACGAGATTTCTCCCTTCAAGTCATGACAACTCTTGCATAGTACTACTATACTAGGAATGGCCACGCTCACAAAGTAACCCACGTTCGTCCAATCAGTTGACTGCGAATCAAGTCTGCCATACCTCGGTCCATGGTAGATTCATCATATGCTACCACGTACTACAATAACAAAGGCTGCTTCTAGCACAATGAAAGGCGCTGTACTCGGGTACAAGACGTAATACTAGACAATGTAATTGTCTGATGCCTCCTTTGTTCTACAAAGCCTTTGTCTACTTCATCGATATATAAGTAGCAAGACCACAATGTTGATGATATCTTCAGGAACTTCATCTCTACATTCACCCCGAATCTTGAATCTCGAGCAGGCTTCGAGTATACTGTCACCGTCTATTCCACAACTAGCGACGTACAAACCCCCCTGTGAGAGATTCCTCAGCAGAGACCCGACGGTACAGCATCGCCATGTCTACCGACAATAGCAACCTTGCTCGTATTCCTTCAGCCTTCCAAACTCCAGCCAGCTTTGTCAGCGGCCTGCCGAAAGTATCTTACACCGATTTTCCAGACAACGAATGCTGCATCTGCCGAGAAGACTTCGATGCCAGTCAAGCCACCAACGACGGGGAGGTACCAGTCAAACTCCCATGCGGGCACATTTTCGGAGAGAAGTGTCTCCTACTCTTCCTATCAACCAGAGCGACCCGTCATTCATGTCCAATGTGTAGGGGTAAACTCCCTCCCCTCGCAGACCACGCATCCCGAAGAAGTGAAGAATGTCCAATTGCTACAACCCCCAGGACGGCAGACTAGATACTATTGACCAGCGATACATCGCGCTAACTCACCAAATCGCCGGTCTCGACCCTCAAAGTCCCACATCATGGCGGACCCTCGAAGCGATCCAAGAAGAACTCGACGAAGTAATGCAACAAGTCGACTCGCATATCCAGCGCCCAATCCCCCATCTACGTCCCTGGGTCGGGCGAAAAATCAACCTCACAAACTTCATCCTCGAGACCGAAACCCCTCTCCTCGAGTCCGACCTCGCAGAAGGCGAGTCCTCCCTCGAAGACGGCGAAATCCCTGCCGAAGGCCTCCTCGAAATCATCCAAGGCACAACCGGCGAACCCGGCACTGCGATCCCCGAACACGCCCCCATCGACTCTTCCTCCTTCCCACCCAAAATCCGCGAAGCCTTGCAAGCGGATTTTGAAGGGATGCCGACGGCGGAGATCTGGAATACACTGAGGAGCCGCCGCTTCGCTCTAGATCTACCGTGCCGCTTCTTGCATGAATTCGAACTGCCGGAGAAGCTGGCGGGGTGGCTGTATGTGGGTGATGAGATTATTTCGGAGTATACGAGTGATACGGCGTTCAGGGAGAGGGCACCAAGAAGGGAATGGCATTGGCAGCTGAATGCGGCAGGGGATACGTTGGAGTATGCTGGCGAGTGGTATTGAGCGCGGATGGCGGGCTTGGAGTTGGGCGAGAAGGGGACTTTGTGGGTTTGAGGCTGATTAGTACCTGTTTTGTAGATCATGATTATATGCGGAGAATCCTAGGCCTGTTGTTAAGATAATATTGCTATAATTCTTAACAGAATTGTGACTCGACTCTTCAGAAGGTATATCAAAAACCATCAATTAATAACCACATCTAGATCGTTGAACCACCAATACTCAATAAGTCACTACACTTTTGATTCTCCAGCATCTCTTACTCACTTAAGTCCTTGTTTCCACCAACCACCCCCACACAACACCTTTCCCACAGCTCCCACACCCCCCCCCCCCCCCCCCCCACCCCCCCCCCCGCCCCCCCCCCCCCCCCTCACAAGCCGCATCATCCCCCATCCTTGACCAAAATTTCCACGCAACCCCCTCCTCAACAACCATAACCCCATATTCCTTACCGCCAAGCCTCCTCAACCCCTCCTCAACTCCTCTCCCACAAAGCACCATACCATAACCACGGCTTCTGGACACGCAAAAAACGTCATTAAGCGAGGTAGACGGGAGAGCGTGAAGAGGGCGTAGTTGGGGGTTGGATATTAGTAGAAGGGGAGGTTTATTAGGGATGGGATTATGACGGAAGTGGTATCGCGATGCGGGGGATTGGTGAGGACGGGTGGTTGGTGAGGAGGATGGATTGGCGGGGAGGATTGGTTGAGAGGGGAGTTAGGTGGGTGGTTAGATGAGGGAGCGTACGGGGCTTTGCTTGAGCTTCAGATATGGGAGCCACAGCCACAGTCCCCGTGAATTACGCGAAACGCTGCCCACTTTCGTACACCAAATCCCCTCCATTCCTCAAGTATTAGTTAAGTATGTCCACACGAAATAAGCGACCGACAAGATGCGTTTTCGATGCAACCCTGATCGTCGAGAGAACGTGTGTCACTTACTGGTTTTCAGTCTTTATGGCGGCTGTTCTTCTGGCTATCGCGCTTTTGGTAGAGGTCGGGGCTAAGGTGATGAGGAGTTATAGGAAGTGAACGAAAGAGAGATGGATGAGGAGGGTGCTTGTAGAAATGGGAAAATATAGTGGAGGGGGGAAGGGGGGGCTTCGCTGGTCGATGGAGGTGGCATAGTTGGTCTTGCATATGTGATAAATGCAAATTGAGGAAAAATATATGGGGGCGGATGATGATCGATTGTGTCCAAACAGAACTCCTCGCATACTTGGAAATGAAATCTGCCGAAAACTCTGGCCTGTCCTTTCTTGGAATCAACGCGATGTACAGCGTGTGCAGAATGTAACTAAATTAGCAGTGTCAAAGCTGTATCGGGTATACACCGACAGTCCCTCTAGGCACCTCCTGGCACCGTGCCTGTTTCTATACCAAGAAATGGCATTCCCCCGAGAGTAGTTAGGCGGCGAATATTACCAGAAGAGAGACGCCTTTGATAACAATCATTGATTACAACGCTACTGCCTCTCCGCCTCGTTCTATATACATCAGATGCTTGGTGTGTCGGCCAGCTCGCTTGTCTCGATTAATAGAGATTATCGATAACGAGTATAATCAAAAGAGTCGATTGGAAGGGTCACTAGGACCTACGAAGCTCCCCAATCTAAGCGACAAAGACGAACGGAGTGGGTAGGTAGGTTGAAAGGGGACGATGCAGTAAAGAGGGAATGCAAGCGGGTGGCTATGCTACTGCTTGTGCATGCTATGACAAAAATGTACAAACGTGCGTTTGGGCGGTATCGGCTGCAACAAGGACTGCTGCGAAGCCAACACAGAACACCCCAAGGCTGCCGAAAACGCCTCCTATCTATGTGACAGGAAGAACGACGTGGGTGGGTAGGCAAAAGCGCGAAGCAATGAGAAGAGAAGAGGGAAGCGGATTGATCACATACTAAATAGTATGTGAGCGATCCAGCCACACCCCTTAATCTCCCCATCCTTGGCACTAGCCCGCCTGTCTTGCAGGCCTCTTGTACTAAATAGTAGGGTGGGCGGCCAAGCACTGCTTCTTTGGCCTCTATCGTCTCTGGTATTATTCTTTCTTGTTGTGTTGAGCTCTGTTCTTCCGAATATTGCGCTTGTGATATATGTTGGGACTAAGGTGATGAGGAGATATAGGAAGTAAAGTAAGCCAGAGATTGCTTAGATGGAGGGGTGGTTGCGGGAATAGAATAAAGCTATGGAAGGGGGAGAACGCGCCGGTCGAATAAAGTGGGATAGCTTATTTTGCGTAGATAGTGATAAACCCAAATTGAGAACAAGCGATTTGAGAAGAAGATATAATTACTCGTTTTCTGATGGAATCTCTTGAAGATTCTAGAAATAGAAACTTGAATGTACTCTTTCTTGATCTTCCTTGAAGCTAGCGCGATACGTAGCGCGGGTACAATGTGTTCAACTTAGGATCGCTTCAAGCTGAACTAGTTATCAATAGGCATTCAGCTCTAGGCACTCCCTGTGCTGGTTTGTGCATTCTCTGGGAACATACCTGCTGTTGCACCAAAAGATGGCTATCGAGCCAAATACTAAAACCCAACAATGAAATGTGCCCCACTCCTAAATTTCCTTCCACACCATCCACAGCGACGATGCAAACTTCCAGCCAGGCACGACCCGCGTGCCCCAACCCACACCCTTCCTCAATTCTTCGACCCACAAACCGGCCACCCCTTTCCCTATCACCTAATACTCTAAGAAAAATCAGCATCCACCCATCCTATCCTATCCGTTACCCGGAACACTCTGGGACTACTCACTCTCAAATTCAACACCCATCTCTCCCGCCCTGGGGGCGCGTCGTTTTCGAGTCACACACCTTGCTACAAACGCGCCGATGATGGCCACAACGATAAGACCGAGGATGAGGGAGAAGGCAATGGCGCCCGTGCGGGAGATGCAGATGGCTTCGGATTGGGTGGCGGCGGTGTTGCAGTTTGGGCGGATGGTGATTATGGACATGGTTTGTTTGTTTTTGGGGGAGGGTTGATGGATTTGGTGGAGGGGTTGGTGAGTTTTGGATAGTTTGGAGGGTAGGTTGTGGTGGAGTTTGTGGGGTTTGAACCTTTGTGGTGGGTTGTAGAAGTGGAGGGATTATGGATGGTTTGAGGGCCTTGTTGCAGAGAGGTGGGTGTTGGAGATGAGGGGGTACAAAGAGATTGGGTGGCGATAAAGAGGCTTTGTTGGCTGGGGGGGTGGGGATAATGGTATTGTTCTTTGGGCTCTGGGGTCAGTGAAAGAAGGGTGTGGTATTGTTGCTGATTTGTGGGGGATGGATTTCTTTGTGCTCTTGGCTTCGTCGTGTGATTTGCTGGTTTGAGCCTTGGTGCCAATGGCTTCGGAGGGGGAATGTTCGTGAATTGCATACCGTCAACGCGGAGGCGGAATATTCTTTCGCACGAAGATTATGCGACCAATGTGCTGCTGAGACTGGATGAACTTGGACGTGACTGCTTGTATGGTTTAGCTTGTAGTGATAGGTCAAAGTGGAGACCAATGGATGTTCCTTCTTCTTCCCTCCTCTGACCTTGCATTTACTTGATTGCTGGTATGCGTGATAAGATCGATCAAAGGCTCTGACAAACGGAGAGTGTGGAGGAGGTTGAAGGAATCGAGTGGGTGACCAAAGATAACATGATAGAATATTGCATTAAACCTTATGAACTGATAATTAATAGATAGTGAAATGAGAAACAACAGCTTGCCCCACGGGAAGGCGTGTCAAAAATATCTGTACTCAAGAAGCACAGTGATGAAACCATAAGAAGAGTAGTTACTTACGACAATCGGGATACCATTACATTAATTTTGAGCCAGTATGAAAGCAGTAGATGAAGCCAAAACCACTCTACCTACATTCTGCAACTGTGCTACAAGAGTCCCTTCTGATCCAGAAACATTGCAAAGGAACTGCAGTCTGATTTCCGTCGTGATGTATCTCGAACCTCGTCCAAAATTGATTTAGATGACCTTACCCCAAGTTTCCGGTAGGGTAAAGGGGCTGCCACAGAGCGACTCCATATCCAAAGAGTCGCGTGGTTCAGGGCTGTTCGCTTCCAAGGGATATTCCTGCGTCATCGGTTCGTGAGCTCCCAGCCCATGTTCTGGCTTTCTCGCCTCCGAAGGCTGCTCATTTGGTTCTTGTATTTCTGCCTCCGGAACAATCTCAGGTTTGCTGAGACGACCTAGTGGATTCCGCAGCAGGCTGAATGGTCGTGGAGTCAAATCGACCTTAGTCGTGATGCCGTTGCTAGTGAATGGATCGGGCAGAGACATTGAAGGTCCGGAGTTCTGGAGCTGATTTTGTGGTATCATTCTGATGCGGCTCTTCTGCAATTCCAGGTCCTGCTGCTGCTTCTTGATTTTCGCCGCTTGACGATGGTCAAGCATCCAGTATGCAAGAACGCAACAAATAGCGAGGGCTAGCACTGCGAAGACGGTCCAGCCGGCTATCATCAGTGCATGTTCTGAGCCCATCTTGTATCTGTGGTTCGGTTTCTTGCACGGATGTTTTGGCAGACAGTATGGATGACCACGGTTCTGAAGATGATCAAGATGCAAAGCGGGTGGTGAAATTTTTCTGGGACAATCCATCATTATATGACCGCGGACATGTCAAAGGAGCAACTAAAGCAAGATTCTTTGTTCGCAAGTGGTCACGGTAACAAAGGCATTGTTGGTGCATCCACACCCCGGACATGGCACAAGCAAAAGCACAGAGTCTGTCAGTCCGAACACTTGCTCAAGGATCACTCCTCCGAGCATGATCGTCAACACCTTGAGCAGGTCAAGTTTCCGATTGCAGCAAACATCTGATAGACCAACATTATTGGGGTGTGAAATGAGAAGCTGGCAGAAGATGAAGAAACGATATCGACTAAACCGCAGTCTTGGCGTCTTGGCGTCTTGGCGTCTTGGCATCCAGGCTGACCTCTCACAGAAAGATTCTGATCAGTCAAATTCTCCATGCAGCAAAGCCCATCTCTTTAAAGTGGTTGACGACTAGACGGCAGAATTCCCAAAAACTACGAAAGTGATTGTGCTCCAGAAGTCGGTGTGCGAAGTATGATCGGGCTGAGACCCCGGTCTATAGAAATGCGGTCTACACCCCTCTTTTCGTTGATCTCACCCATCTTGGGAAGTTACTTTTTTCCACCAAACATAGTGTATCTACTGGTATGCGGCTTGGAGCAGATATGGCTTCAATTATTCTCAATTTGTCCACGTAGTTCAGGAATAGAAAGCGTTGTCCGTTCCGAAGAGATCGAATCTCTGAGTATTCTCATAGTGGTGGTCAACCCACGAGCTAGAACAAGCAACTCATCCAACTTGAAAATCTCGTCAACGAAGACATAACCCCTATTTCTAGAACGAAGCAACCAAAAGCAGCCAACTCTAGCGCACCGCAGCATGCCGAATCCCTTGAGAGCACGGCGATTCCAACGCCTCCCATCCCAAACCACCAATCACCACAAAGAAAGGCGTTTGTGGAAACGAGTCTTCAACCAGACAATGCCATTATCCCCTCCCAAGCCCCCGAAGCATAAAGCCCATTGTCACCTCCATCTACATAAACCAAGGCGCCCAGACCCCTCCTTTAATCCCGCCCCGCGAAAGTGTATCCCCTCATCTGTCATCGACCAGCCAGCTCACTTCTAGCAAACCAGCAGTACCATTACCCAGCATCACTCACCTCCGTAATCCACTATCAGCCATTTCCCGCCCACGTATCCACACGAACTAAAATGTTCCGCACCCCCAACACCCACCTCCAACTCCTCATCCTTGGCATCATAGCCTTAGTGCTCGTCTCCTTCCTCCTCCTCACACTGGCCCTGCTCGTCATCCCGCGCCAGTTCGGAAACCTCAGAGAGAGGCGACGACTCGCGGCCACCAAAAACGATCTTGAGCTGCAAGCAACCACCGGGCCTGCGATGCGGCGGTCGTATGATCCTGCTAATGATGGGTTTGTGCTGACGCCTGTCTACAGTGGTGGAGCCGGCCACGCCGCATCGCTTGTGTCTTTTGCGAGCTTTGTAGAGGCGGATATCGCGGAGAGGAGATCGGGTTCGCTGGATACGCTGGGGGGGATGGACGATTTGGTGAGTCCCAAGACTATACTTGCACCAGATAATTTCGTGGATCTGAACCAACTGGTCGAAGGGAGTGGAGAGCGTGCTGAAGAGTCTATGGGATACGTTATTGGTGAGGATGAGCCAGAAGGTGCTGCTTGTGAGTGTGAGCCAGAAGGTTTCAAGAGGGATGTTGAGGAGGGTGCTACCAGCCCGGTGAGTCCCGTTGGTCTGGGGATTAGTGGGGAGAGTGATATCCAGGCGCAGTTGGAGATGCTGGAGGGGAGGTCGTCGACAGAGAAGATCTGGAGCTGTGAAATGGCTGAGACGTTTGAGGGTGTGTGATTGAGCGTGATGGAAGGAAGTTGAGGGTCAGAAGAGTAGGGACAGGAATCGAGTGGTCGTGCAATGGCCAGTAGCCAGGGAAGAGATGCTGAAAGTTCTGGCAGAGTAGTTGGGATTGGGTCAGCGCAGCTACCGGAAACCATAAACGTACGTTTGGATAAACAAGTTGCCTTTCCACACTTGAAGACTGGACCAAATGTCCTTCCAATCCTGACAACAGTGACGTTCTGCACATCTTGCTTTCTAGCGAATCCGACATAAGTGTCCCCTGCATATGAAATAATGCCATTGTCCTCTGATCACTTCCTGGCGGCTGTATATTGTGTCGGGGCTTTGTTCTTCAAATGAGTATATTCCAGGTATCTCCTGCCCATCTCGGAAGTTCCTCACCACTTGCGTTCTTGGCCCCGCTCCAGCTCGTCCAAGGAACCAAAGCACATCGTAGAACCAAGACTCACAGGCTGAGTACGGTCCAATACCTGCAGGATGCAGCTCGCTTTGGATTGTAGCAGTCAGATCGGAAAGACGTGCTTCCCACTGTCGGCATTCTTTGTCCTGGTTGCTCTTGTAGCAATAGTATGCCTTGACCTTGGAGCGTTGTGCCTGCGGCGGAGAATAAGGGCTGCCAGAGCGAACAAGGGTATTGCAGGCAGAAGTGGTAGCAAGTGGTGTGGGACCCTGTAGTACGAAAAGATAGGAAGCAGCGCATGCAGACAGGAAGGGTAAGAAAGGTAAAGTAGCATGATTGAATGTGACGGAGATCTTGATGGTCGTTCGTGACCTACAGACGATACCTTAAGATCTCAATTCCTCGCCTGGACCGTGTCAGACCTACACATATGATCAAGAAAAGCCCAAGAAGAGCCTCTGATCCATAGCTAATGTCGCACAGATAAAGAGCGACCTGCAGAATTGCTCTGTTGTCAGGCCAAAATTGTGAGACCTTCGTTAGGGGAGCCATAGGGACGATCCTAGTGGGCCTGGTCAGGGCTTGCTGCCGTCGGTACCATCTCTTCCGTCTTCTTAGCTGCAGCATTGGCCTCCACATCATCATCATCATAGTGATCCTGACTGCCAAGAGGCGTGTAGACCAATCCATCTTTCCCACTGGCACCACCCCAGGCGGTTTTAGGGTGGCCGCAACTGACGCAGCGATGGGGTGAGCGGATGCTGTTGAGAATCATGTCGTAAGCGCGCACGATAGCCCGTAGAGTGATAATTAAATGTACGCAGCTAAGATGTGTTAACATGGTTTATAGTGCAAGTAGTCGACGCACTGCGGGGGGTTAAAACTTACTAGCAGATCATCCAGGGCACAGAGTTATACGTCGTCAACACGACCACTCCCGATTCATAAGCCGCACCGCTAAGTATTCCGTTGATTACGATGATAATGAGGAACCCCAGGCAGGCCAGCCCATCTCCAAGAACGAGTAATGCGGGCGAGAGATCTTGGGTAAGCAAACGTTTCGACGCCAGGTCAAAATGATGCCAGATTATCGAGAGCAACAGCTGCGTCGACTGTTAGTGTCGCTTATTCTCTGAAAACCACGAATAGACTCACAGGTATGTAGGCGCATCCTGTAAGAATCGCAAGGTCGCCGTCTCTAAAGCCAAAAAGGGTGAGGAACAATGTAAGGAAATTGAAGAAACAACCACATGAGGCTGCGACAATGGCTATGAAACGAAGTCGAAAGCGGGGATGAGCCCGTACGGAGGTGAGAAAAGCAGACACGGAGGCGCTCGCGGTATCATCGAAACTAAATCGATCTTGGACGAAAGCCATCTCTTCAGGAGGTAGGTATTGAGCTTGCACAAAACTTGGAGGACTATGTTGGAGAGGAAATTGATCCTTCCATAAAAGAAGTCGTCTGTTGCTTGGAGGAGGCTCGAAGAAGCATGTTCATGAGAGATGAAGAACTCTATATAGTACGCAGTACAAGGCAGCGACCCGGGCTAAGCGTGGCTGAACTTTTAGCCTGTTCCTGCCACGTACGCTTGATCTACTTTAGATACCGACCAGACTGTCAGATATCTGCAGTATGTTGTCCTCAGAATCTCACCCGCGATAGGCCAGCAAGTCATTCTGCCAATGCCATTAGCAAAGTATTTCGGATCTTTGGCTAGACGGTGAACGTAGTGATCGAAATCGCGTCAAAAGGACTCGGAGATCAGATCTCAAGACCCGCATCCCGCTTGACAACACAGTCTGTTTATGCCGACAGATGCTGGGCGCTGACACAAGAACACATCGAAGCCTTAGAGGGCATGCGATTGAACGTGGATGTATCGTAGGAAAGATATTCCCTTCAGGTTACTGGACTCTATACTGAATGTCCTCGCTAGCGCAGAAGCCAAGAGCTAATGGGCCTAAGCTGTCTCACTAACAGCATGCCCCCTGGGAATACGGTGAGGGGCTTCTCAAGGCAGACTCGGTTGTTATTCTTCTAATTTCAACCTCCAGGTAATGCTGCAAGGCTTTTTCAAACGGGGATCTCGGCCCGATGAGCCGCCCTTGGCAAAGCTTGCTACGACTTGGAAACAATCAGCTGTTATCCAGACAATCCTGGCAGCGCTTGAACAAAACAAGAATTCAAACGTATAAATGCCCAGCATCAAAGCTCCATCAACTGGCACCGCCGGCTCGGGCTGTCACATCAAATAATAGAAGTATTATAGACCGCGTTGGGTGATTGCGCCTCCGAATTCAAGATGCCCCTACCAGATCGGGTGTTTCACTTTCCCTCCTACGGGTTCATTGAGCCACGGTCTTGCAACAAATCTCACGCCCTGACCGTGCGAAAACAATGTCCGCGATCTAGCCCACATACCCATCGAGCCTCCTGATCGCAGGCTAAAGGCCCCGCCTGCTCAGCGTTCGCGTCACCCATAAACTCTCTGCACGCCATCACGACCGCCGTTCCTCGTACGCTCCTTCCATATCCTTCGTCTATGCCACAGCAATATCGCGCCGATCAGAGCGAGCAACCCGGCAGCCAATGGTATAGCAATGCGTATTGCCCAGCCGGTCGTTGTTATCTCGCGTCGATGCAGGATGTGGTCGAGAATTTGGTGTGCAGGAGGCATTGCTTGATCGGAGGAGATCGATGGCGAAGGCGGGGCACTTGAGTGAGTGGGGAGGTGAGAGGGGAGTTCGGTTGAGCGGCTTCTTCGGTGGCAGGTAATATGCGCCTTATCCGGATACGGCCTCTTCCCAGAGTCAAATCTGAGCTGGATGAGAGACGTACGCGTCTGGATTCAGCAGCTCGTGTCGCTTTCGGGGGTCGTGTCAGGTTGCCCTCCAGGAGAGCTGTCGAGAATGGCAGAAGAAGAATCAAAGAAACAATACCCACTCAAAGCACACGTACCAATAAGACAGAACTTTGAAAAGCCCGCCCTCAAATTGTGGGGGACATTCGGCTTTTCATCGATGTGAAAAGAGGTCACTACGTAAGCTAGTCACGACCAGAGCCACCAATCCTTCAGGATAAATTGATAAAAAATATCAAAAAACAATTACACAAAAATTAAAGAAAAAGAATATTAAATTAAATGCAAATAACAATATTGATTTCGACTTTTATATTTAAAACATTATTAGTCGACGTTGTGCTTTTGATACTTCTAGTGCTTTTTTATCGTCAAAAATCTCTATTTCTTTTGTCTCTTATAAGCGAAAAAAAGATCGACAACTAAATTAAAAGCTCAATTACGATCAACAACTTATAAAGAAGAACGATATTATTTTTGTCAATATGTGCGTAATTAAATTTGCGAAATATAACATCAAAATTATGTAACGTTTCTAAAATAAAATTAGAAAGAAATTTAAGACAACAATAGATTATAAATATGTTAACGTTAATAGACGAACAAAGCACTTGATTAATAAAAGAAAAGTAAATATTAGAATTTTACACAAATTTAATTATGCAATACAAGATAACAATTAAATTTAAATTATTAATAAATAAATATTTACATTCGCAACATATTAAAAGACAAAAAATTAAAAGAGCTCTTCGCGAAAGAAAAAAATAAAAGAGAATATAAAATACAAAAAGAGAAGAAATAAATTTAGTTAACAACTAAAAAATAAATTGAATTACGAAGTTTTCTTTTTCTTTTTCTTCGTCGTCTTCGTTAACAATAGAGAGAGCTTCAAAAATTAAAATAATTTCGAAGATAATAATTCTAGTATATTCTTTGACGCAAAGAAGAATGCAAAGAAATCGAAACTTATAATAAAAACAAATTTTTATCTAATAACAATGCAATAATAATAAGAAATTTAGATTACAAAGAAAACATAAATAATAATTGACATATAAAAATGTAAGTCTTATCTAAAGACAACGACAATTATTCGTTTATATTTTCTAAATCTTTATTAAATAAATTTATATTATTAGAGTTTATAAAACGTTAAGAAAGCAAGATTGCAAAATAATCTCGAAATAATAAAAAGACTTTGAAAAGATTTAAACAAACACGTATTAACGCAATAGATAGCAAAGACTTAGACATTTTGCAAAACACATTAATCGACTATTTTAAAAATCGAACGTTATTGACAAGAAATTTATTAAGACAAGAATCTTTATTAAAAAAGATAAAGAATACGTTTAAAAAACATTTGATAAAACATATTGCAAAAATCTTAAAACTTAGACGTTATTTTAAGAAATCGTTGCATAAGTATTATAAAAAATGTGTTTATTTTTAATAAATTAATTTGTTTGAAGATTTGATTAAATTTAACGAGAATATAAAGCGATCAAAACAATTATATAAAAGTAATAAAAAAGAATCGTAATAAGTAATGCGAGAAAGAAGAGATTTGCGATAAATAATGCGAATAACAAGAAAATCAAAATAAATAATGCAAACGACAAAAAGATCGTAACAAACAATAAGAGAAATAAAAAGAGAAAAACAACAAATATTTTAAATTCGAAAAAGTAAATCGTGACATTAAATGCGAAAAGAAAATATTTTTGCAAAAATATCTATAATTTAAGACAAGAATTACTATTATTGTATTTTTTTCTTCGAAGTTTTGCAAGCTTTATTCGAAAAAAAAAGAAACAACGAAATGTTTAATTATTAGATTTTTATATACAATATCGTTTCTTTCAAGAATGTTAAATATATATATTAAAAAAATATAATGTGTAAGTTGCAATACAAACGAATGTAAATTATACTTATTTTGTTGACAACTCGAAATTTTATCTTCGAACAAAGAAAATAATAATTTAACGTTTAATTGCATTTGCGTTAATAATGTCTTTAAAAAACTCTTAAAACAAACAAATAAAATTTAGATTAAAAAATATTTACATTAACGACATTATTTATAATTACAATTCTTTGCTAAATTAACAAGAAATTTCTAATTATTATAGATATATAAATAATTATCTTATCGCAACGATTTAATGCAATTAGACTAATCGTTAAGCTAAGTTATAATATTATTTCTTTAACTCGACCTAGCGCCAAGATTAGATCGCGACAATTTTTTGGAATCGAATCGCTCAAATTAGTTTAGCGCACTTCGCGCTAAACTACTTATAGTAATCGACTAAACTACTTTAAGCGATTCGATTTCTCGATTTTTTTTTGACTTGAATCTTGGCATTTGCACGTGACATTTCCGGGTCAACGCGACTAGTCTATTTATATTGCATTTTTATAACTCTTAATGTTTAATTAATTTATTAAGAAAATTATAATATTATTTATATGCATTATTTGTATTATTGTTGTGTCTTAAATGTGTATAATAGCATTAAATCTTACTTTTTATTGTCGAAATCTCTCTTGCGAATACGAAGTTTTAATTTTTTTGTTTTTACAATTGATTTTTTGAAAAATTTACGTCTATTGTATTTCTTGAGCTTTTAACTCGCATTTGCGAGATAATTTCTCAATATTTAACTATTTTTACATAATAAAAATTCTTTTTATCGAACAAGATATTACGATTTGTTATATTTTAATTTATAATCAAAAATATTTTTTACTTTTTACTCTTTATTTTTGTCGATTAATATTATGTTTTTCGAGACGACAATATTTGAATTACAATAATATAATTTTAGTAATAAAACATAAAAGATAAAATAAATGCATTATTTAACGAAAAGATGCAAACAATACGTTTGCGAGTTAATTATATTCTTAATTTCGAACAATCTTGTAAACTTGTAAGACAATTTTTTTTTCGAACAAATATCTAAAAGATTTTTGATAAAATGCATAATTTCGTTATTGACTTAATATCTTTTTAAAGTAATCTTTTTATTGTAATTTCGAATTTACGTTTGTTGCGCAATTTATAAACAATTTATTAGCTGATCGCATTTGTTTTACAAGGACTAAATTTACTCTTAAGCGACAAAAACGTCTAAACAATTTTTGTTATCTTAATTGAATTAAAAATTTGCAATAAATTTAAATATTATTTTAAAAAGTAACATTTTAATTAACGTATACGATGCGCTATTGTAAATATATTAAGTTAAAGCTAGCAATAAGTCTTAATTGTCTTATTTATAATTGCAATAATAACGCAAATAAAGTTTTAACATTTAATTTTATCTTTCGATTTATTTATTAATTTAAGAGTAAAAAGCGATATTTAGCTTTCATTTAATGCGTATGCGATAATATATTGCGAATTAATAGTTACTAATAAAGAGTAAATTACAATCGAACACAATTTCACGAATTTCAAAATAAATAAATAACATTTTCTCGAATAAAGTGTTAATTAAATCTTTTATTAATTATATAGATTTGACGAAAATATATAAAGACATTTTGAAATATTGATTAATTATTATTAGAATTGTGTTAAACACATTATTTTTGCAACAACTAGCAAACCATTTCGTTATAAAATTTATTAAAATCTTAATTTATAATTGAACGAAAATAAAAAACGATGTTAACTTTTTATAAAGACAATAACGCAAAATCTTATTTCGCTAATAAACGTTGCAATCTTTAATATATATATTAATATTTGCGATAATCTTTAATTAATAAAATTTTCTACTTACAAAAATGCGTATCTTTTTATTTTAAAGTATTTTGTTAAAGCGTTATTATAATATAAGTGTAACAACTCGCTCTTTAGTAATATCTTGTCAAAAATCAAAATAATATAAAAGAAGAACATTATGTCTTTATGAATTAATTAATTTTTTTTGCGCAAATTTGACTCAAGATTTGCAACGTTAATTACTTCTTAATTTTAAACGTTATAAAGTTCTTTTTTTGCAATTTTCTTATTTTGAACAACAACAAAGATAAGAAAATTTTTAAATTGTTTTTTTTATTATATACGATACAAACATTGTTGCGATGCAATTGTTAAGTTATTGCACTTTAAGTTGTATTTGCAACTTTTTTCTCTTTAAATTTATTAATCTTATTTTCTTTATTTAAAGCATTTTTATTGAAAAGTTCGATATATTTTTTATTTTAATTTTCGATATTCAAGTCTTAAGTTTGTTCTTATTGCGTAATATTAATGTTTAACGAACGTCTTTCGTAAATATTAATGTTATTTCAATAGCAACAATAGTAATGTTCTTCAACTTATTCTAAAGCGTAAATAGATAAATTTTATTATTTGATTCTTTTTCGTAATCAAGACGTTAAGAGAATTTGCCAACTAAATTTGTTTTCTTTGTGAGATATTTAATTTCGAAGTTGTATTTTGTTAAAGAAAGTGTTTATCAAAATTAACGACAATTTAACGTTGTTATCTTTATAAATATCGTAAATTATTATAATTCGTCAACACAATATTTGAGTAATAATTATTCTTCAAATAATGTCGATATTGCTTGAAGTTAATAACGATAATAAGCAACTTTTAATTGTAAGTTTTGTATTGAATCTTCGCGAGAATTGTTTTTCTTAAATAAAACGTTATTAAATGTTAGGTTATCTAATTGATCTTTCTTATAAAATAAATTGATTGCGACAAAATTGTCGCAATTGCGAATCTTAAAGCATTTATTTTAATGCGAATGTCATTTTTTGAATTAAAGTAAATTAGCATAGACGTTTGCGTAAAGATCGTAATAAACTTTCGAAAAATCAAAATAACATTTTTGTTAAATACAAAAAAGTTATTTTGTTTGTTTTGCTTATTACTTTTTAGAAGCTTCGTCAAAGTTTAAGTAATCTTTGTATAGTATTTTACAAATTATCGATAAAAGTTTGCGAAATTTAAAAACAATTAAAGTTTGCGTAAAGTAATAAGCTAAAATTATGTCCTAATAAAGTTGATTCGTCATAAATTTATTAATAACGTTATAATAATTTATAATATATTCTAGAAATTTAACGAAAATCGTTATAAAAAAGCATTAAAATAGCTTTGCATAAAACTTATAAAAGCGTAATTTATTAAGTATTTAACATACGCAATCTTAATGTCTCTTTCGTGTCTTAAAGTAAATTAGAATGTTATTAAGATAAATTACACAAAGATAATCTATTAAATCTCTTAAGACTTTATTAATTAAAATTTAAAAAATAATTGATGCATTTGTCAATTCAAATAACATTATTACGTATTCGAAGTATTTATATCGTATTTAAAAGATCGTCTTTCACTTATTGTTTTAACGAATTCGAATTCAATAATAAGCGTTTTTCAAATTTAGTTTCGTGAAGTACGCGACGCTTATTAGACGATTTAGCGTCTTCTTTATAAAAGAAAGAGAACATCAATTCTTAATCGTAATCGCATTAAGATCGCGATAATTAACGCATAATCTTAAACTTTTATCGCTCTTTAATACAAGCAATATTAATATCTAGACTAATCGCATCGAATCGAGTTATCAAGTTTAAATTAAATATTCGATTCGAATCTTAATAATTTGTATCAACTTAATTCGAAAGTCTTAACAATTCGATTTCTAAAGTTGAAATTGACAATTCGAATCAATTTCTATACTTGAAATCGAAATTCGACTCGAAAAATCGACTTAAGTCGTCAAAACTTAATATTAATACAAAGAAATTCTAAAATAAATAATAAAAAATTATGTTCTATTTTATAATTCTTTAATATAAGATTATCTAATAATGTATTATAATAATGCATTCGAACTATCTAAATAATTAAAATCAAATTATTAACTTAACTTTTCTTGTTAAAGAGTTCGACAATCTCGTTTTGCATAATCTTATTCAAATTACTTTTGTTTTTTTGATTTTTCTTATTATTGTTTTTATCGATATCTCTATTATTATTCTTTTTATTATTATTTTTGAATTAAAAAAAGAAAAAAATTATTATATTTCGAGAAAAATTTAAATTCTTAATTTTTTTATTTTCGATAATAATAACACAATATTTACAAGAAAATCAAGAAAAGCATAGTAATGCTTTTTAAGACTTTTTTATAAATATTGTGTTATTATTATTAAAGTGCAATCGCTCTATTATTGAAATATCAAAACTTTAATATTTAAATACATTTTATTTAAAAATATATAAAAAACTAATAATTCTAGAGCAATAACATAATTCTTAAATAATTAAATACATTACTCGAATAATTGATTCAAATCGTTAAGATATTAATTTAAATATAAATTACATTTAATAAATTTAAAATCTTAATTTTATACTTTATTTAAATTATTTAATTACAATTTAATATTGTAATATAATAATACAACAAAATAATGCATTGTAATAATAATATATAATAGCAAACTCTTTAAATTATATATATAAAATAATTAATTCGAAATCTTAATAATTTTGTTCGCTTTACTATTATTTTAAATAATCTAATTCGAGTTATTTTTCATTTTGTCGTTATTTTTATTTTTATTTTTATTATTAATTTTATTGTTATTGTTTTTATTTTTCTCGCTCTTATTTTTTTTTTGCTCTTATTATTATTATTTGTTATTGCACAGTAATTATAATTTAATTCTTTCGCATTATTTTAAATCTTGTATTAAGTTTTTTGCTTATTATTATTATTTTTAATTACATTATCGAATTTTTTTATTTTGACAATAATAAAATTTGAAATCTCTTTTTTCCTTGCATTGTTCAAGAATGCAAATTCTTCAACAAAAATATTAAACAATTTTATAAAATTATTATTATTAATTTTCTTTAAGTTATTTAAGTTATTATAATAAATAATTTGTTATTGAATAATTTTTAAAATTGATTTTATGTAAGTCGAAAAACTTTTATTAATATTAAGCTCGTTATTAACGTTTAACTATAATATTAATTAGTTTAAATGTAGAACACAAATAATGCATTTAAATAATGCATATTTTTTTAAAAGAAAATCTTATTATTATATTTGTATTTTTACGCAATTTTTGTACTTTTTCGACATTTTTAAGTTAATTTGCTTTTTTGATTGCATTTTTTTTTTCGCTTTTTGTTTCAACTTATTTTCGAAATATTTTGCTATTAAGTTGTTAACATTGTGTGTTTGATTGCATTATTTAAATGCATTGTTATAAATTTCTTTATTAATTTAATGCTTTTTAACTTTTTTTTTAATATTATTTTTTATAATTTTACAATTCGACTTTGCGATTTTTTTTATATAAAAGTTTTACAAAGTTCCTTAATTTATATTAAGATAATTTTTCGATTGTTGCTTTGCTTTTTGTATGATTTTTTGCAATTATTATTTTAATCTTTTGCGCAATTTCGACTCCCAATAATTTTCGAATTTGTTAATAGCGCTTTTATTATTTGTACATATATTTAAATTATTTTACGAGTAATATATAGAAATAATGTAATTATATAATAACTTAAAAGTTTCTTACAATATCTAGTAAAATACAACAAGATTCAAAAAGTAAAAAATTCAAAAAAATTAATAAAATTATAAATAATGTGTTAACAAATAATTTTATTAAAACGAAGTAAAAAATATATATATTAAGATTAAAATTAATCTTTATTTATTAACACTTACTTTGAACATTTGTTGATACAAAATTATTGTTTCTTTATATTAATATATACCTAATTTTGTTAACATATTACGCAAGTTTATTTTCGTTAATTGCTTTGTCGTTTATATCACGTACTTTTATTGTTAATTATTAATTTAATTCTTTCTTTTCACGCGATTTTTTAACGCGTCTATACTAGTAAAAATTATTAAAATTATCACTTATTTTACTATAACTTTTTTGAATTTTATTTTAAACTTAACATCTCTTAATTACGTTTATATAAATTTCTTTTTAATATTGTTAAATTTATTTTCTTCTTTAATAATTCGCACAAAGTAAACAAATAATGTATACAAATAATGCGAAACATTTTATCTAAAATTGACAGACTTAATTTGCTAGTTTGTTAATCAACTTTAAAGTCTTCTCGCGATAAATTGATTCTTTAATTTAATTATAACGAAATAAGTATAAACGAAAAAAATCTTAAGAAAAAACAACTGCTAAAAGAAAGAGTGTTAAAGATATTAATGTAATTAAGATAATGCGAACAAATAATGCATTTTCGATTAATATATTGATGTTTTGCGATAGCGAACACGAAAATAAAAGTTCAATATTGTTGTTTTTTATAAAATTAGAAAATATTAGAAGTCGATCAATTTTCTTATTTTTCAATTTTTATTTTAGCATTTAATTCGCGAAATTCTACATAATAAAATTAGCAATTTTAATCGTAAAAAAAAAGATTATTGTATTTAAAATTTAACTTTAGCAATACTTTAAAAAGCAATTAAGACGTTTATATGTATCTTTTTTTTTAATAAATGCATTATCTCTTTGCATTATTATTATAATAATAGAATTATAATTAATATTTTACGCATTATAAATTCGAATTTTGCGACAATTTACGTTAAGCGTATAACAATTTAATTAAAGAATTTAAATTTTATTAAGCATTTAATAAATTAATTCGATTTTTTTAGCTAAAAATTTTGCGACAATGTTATATTTTTTTTCTCGAATAATTATAATATGTTTTTTGCACTAGCTAAGACTTAAATTTTCGAAATTTTATTACTAATAAATTTCTTTTAGCAATTTAAGTTATTAAATGCATTATTTTTTTGCATTATTACTAATAATATTTAATTATCTCTGTAATTTAAAGATGTTTCTTCTTTAAAAATTAATTTATCTATTCATAAATTTGATTTAAAACAATCTTAAAATCTAGTGTAAAAAAATCTTCTTCTTCATTTATTGCTTGATCGTTATGTTTCTCTTTACAATATATATTTTACGATTCAAAAATAATCTTTTTTGTGTTTAAATTTATAATACGATTAAAGTACTTAATTATTATAAATTGCTTAACAATTTGCGAACTTATTTAAAATTAAGTTTATCAACACACTTTTCGAACAAAATTAAAAGTTCGTTTAATACTTATTAATAACACTAAATATAAAAATATATCTCAAGTTATTTGCGTTAACTTTAAAAACTTCGATGCGTTATTTTTTTAATATTTCTAAACCAAATATTTATTTTTTACAATATCGAAGCGAAAATATTAATTGTTTTTATCTTGCATCAAACGAGATTATTAAAATTGTCGAAATAAGAATCTTATAACAATTACAATAAATTATATTAACATTTCGAGTTAAATTTATAAAATTATTAAGTTTAATATTTTCGAAATCGATATTAATATTAAAATTAATATAATAAAAAACTTTTAATTTTTATTAATTTTTATAGATTTAATATAAACTTTTTTAATATTATAGTATACAATTTTCTTTACTTGCAATCTTGTTATTAATAATTTAAAAATATTGTATTAAAAATTTTAATTAAAATTTTAATATAAGATTTTAATATTATATAGTATTTTTTATAAATTTTAAAATACAAATAGTAAAGTAATTCTTTATTTTATCTTTTTTTTGCATTTGTATTTTTTATAGTGTGATCGTCGAGTTGGGTTTCAACTTGATCGAGTTAACTCGCCCAACCTTGATTCTAGAATTAGGCAAATTTCCTAGCCCAACAAGGTGGGGCGAGCGAAGAATGCGCGCCAAGTGTTTAACTCGACTCACTCGATCACGTAACGTCACGTGACGCGATAACTCGATTAGACTAGCGTAGAATCTACACTAATCGCATATGATTAGCGTGAACCCTTGCGCTAGCTTAATCGAGTTAGCGCATAGATAAAATAAGATAAGATAAGCGAATGCTAACGCGACGAAGTTAGCTTAAGTTCTTGGCATTAATTTGACGAATCTCGACCTTGAGGTCGAGTTCGCGCCTTAACCTTGACCCAATCCTACGAGGCCCAAAAGAGTGGGTCGAGTTAAGAAAAAAGTGTTCGACTCGACCCAACGATCATACTAATTTTTTAGTATTTTGCAAAATATCGAAATTAAAATTAAAAATATATTGTATAATATTAATTATATTTAAATTGTAATTATTTACATAAGTCGATCTTTTTCGCTTTTTATTACTAAATAAAAATATAATATTTCGAAAAGATAAATTTTGCAACACATTTAATATTATATTTTTTAACAACTATTAATATTAACAAGATATTTGTAGTATTTGTAACAATCGAAAAATTTTGCTATTAAAAATATTATTGTTTTTAGTATTTTTTTTTCGATAAATTAATTTTACTTCTCTTAATATTTGTATTAAATCTTTATTTATTACTTTTTATTTTTTTTTGCAAACAATGCTTTAAAAATATTGTTTAACAACTATTAGATTTTTTGTATTTTATACTCTATTAAAACTAAATTAAATAATAGAAATATTTTAGCATTTTAGCATTAGTTTTTATTTTGTTTATTTTTATTTTTATTAGTATTTTATTGTTGTTTTTATTTAATGTTTAATCTCGTTTTAATATATCGAGAATTTTAGTACTATATCTTAATAGAATATCTTAAATATTGTTTAATTTGCGTTTTAGATTTTTATTGTCAATTATTAGATATTTTTATATATCGAGAATCTTTAGTATTGTATTTAATATTAATAGACTTAAAATAAATTGCAAAAAAGAACTTTTAACAATATTTATTATTTTTTGCAAAAGATAAAATATATTTGCTCTTTGTTGTATCAATTTACTCTATTAAGTTGTTAATATATTTTTGCAATTAACAAAAAAAAAATTAAATATAAACTTTTTAAATATTCGAATTGTCGATATCTAATCTATACGCATTTCTATATATTGGAATTTTTAATAAAAAAAAATTCTTAAATTTTTTTTAGAAAATATCTTGAATATACTTCTTGTTGTCGATATCTATGGAAATAAATATTTACTATATTTATTCTATTATATTGAATAAATAATTTAGAGTTACTATTTATTGTTAAATATACTTGTATATTTTGTTTATATTATTTATTTTATTTATATATATAATTGTTTTTGAAATATTTTAAGAACTTTTAACTTGCGCTAATAGATTGATCGTCGAGTCGAGTTTCGGTTCCAAATGTTGAAATCGACCCGACCCATCAGTTTTAATCCTAGAAATCGACTTGAAACCCGATTCGATTCGCGCTAATTTGGAATCGACTTGATTCGACTCAACTCGATTTTCGATTCCAATATTAGGAATCGAATCGAATCGCCAAAAAATCGAAAATTACGTCATTATGCCAAGAATTACTAATTTTAGAATCAAATATTTATTAATAAAATGCATTATTTGCATTTATAGATTCTATAGATTTTATAAATGCGATTTAATGTTTTTCTTATTATTAAAGTAGTAATGCATTACTATAATGCATTACCTTATTATAATTTAAATAATTAAATATTAAATTAATTATACTATAATTAAACTAATAGTCTTGGCGATTCGTGTTGATTTTTTGGGTCGAGTTTCGATTTCAACTCTAGAAATCGACTTGAATCGTTAGTTCCAATTCTAGGAATCGAATCGTCAAGACTTTTGGGTCAAGTTGATACGAATCGCCAAGATTTGGGTCGAGTACTTGACTCAAACTCGTTGACTCGACTCGACGCGATCAGTCTATGCGCTAACAATATATACTATATATTTTTTATATATTTTTCGATATATTTAATAGAACTAAATTGCAAATATATTTTTAATTTGTTTAGAAATATTTTGAATATCTTATATTAGAGACAAATTCGTATTGTCTCTTTATATTTTCTAGAATTTTATTATTAAATATAATTAATATATTTACTATTAATATTTTAGAACGTAGTTGTATACAAAGAATATCAAAACAAATATAATTTACTCGACAATCTTTTTATTTGTTTACAAAATACAATTTGTTAATAATAAATATACAAAATCGCAATTAATAGAACTTGTAACGCAAAATATTGTTAAAGAAATTCTTAAATATAATAATTTCGAAACTTGTAAATATTGTTTTAGTTAAATTTAATTATTAAATACTTTATATTAAATACAATAGCAATACTAATTATATATATAGTTTCTTTTATATATTTTCTTTAGTATTTTCAATTTATTGTTGTTGTCTTTTAATATTAGTAGTCGACAATTAATAGTTTTTTTTAGCTTTTTATATTAATTGCTCTTTAAGACAAGAAGAGACATAATTATTAATGCAATTTTCGATAGCAAAAATATAATAACAATATCTAATATAGCAAACTTTTTTCGAATTTTGTTTTTGCTATTATAATTATATTTTTTTTAAAGCAATATCGAGCGTATTTAATTGCTTCTATTTAATTTTAAATTTAAATATATTTTTGACAATATTAATAATCTTCTTTTTAATTGTTCCTATAATTAATGTCTTGCTATCTTTTATCTTATTCTCTATTTTAGAATATTGTAGAAATTAAGAAATAAAATTTAATAGTAATTGTTAATTTTGCTCGATATATTAAAAAAAGTAATTAATTTAAGTTAACAAAATAATAGAATTATAAGAAGTATTAAGTAAAACATTCAAAATATAAAAGAAATAATTGTACTTATATAGAGATTGCAATTTTGATTTTTTTTAGACTATTATATTAAAATTAGTACTATAGTCGATAGTCGAGCTAATTAATTCTAAAAAGAACGTTATTAAATAAAATATAAATAAAAGTAGTAAAATTCGCTTGTCATTAAATATAAAAATTAAAGTACTTGCAATTATTAAATAATAAAGTTGTGTATATATATTTAAAAAATATAATATAAGTATTTTAAATATATTACTATTAAAGATAGATAGTCACTTCGCACATATTATTTTACTTTGCTTATACATTACTCTTCACTATAGCGTCTTTCAAACGATCAATAGTTCTAGAAATTTTTCTTTGTTCTTAACGAGCTATAATTTGGTATAGAGCAAAGTTTCACGTTAAAAAACGAGTTAGATTAAGATAAGCTTAACGCAATTGTCTCTAGAAAGAATCGTCGAAGACATAGTTAAGAACTAGAATTTAAGTTAAAGAATTAGAATTGATATATTTTGTATAATGCGAGTGATGTGTAAGCAAAGTAAGGTGATGTGTATAAAGTAATTATCTAAAGATAATATTAAAATAACAAGAAATAAGAGTTTTGTTCTTAGATTTAATGCAAAAACAAATAAAATAACACTATAACAAATATTATATTTGATGCAAATATACTTAAATATACTAAATACTAGTGCAACTATTGTATCGAAACTAGTCTCTAGTATTAACTCTAGCGCAATTCTAATATAAGCGAATTCGCTAGAATTAGCTTAAGAATTGTTTCTTTTTTTTGTATAAATCTAACTACTAAGACAAGTTCAAAGTATCTTGTAAGCTTATATACTCTATATACTTTGCAATACGCTTTAATAGCAGAATCGAAAAATATAAGAGTATTAAGAGTAGTTGCAATTAATTTAGATATTACTTCGCAAAGATTAATATCAAGACTATTATAGAAAATAGAAAGCAAGAAGAATATTAAACGTAAAAATAATATTATTTCATTAATTATTAATAGTGTTACGAGTCGCGTGCTAATAAGTATTATTCGTCGCGCATCGCTCTTCACAAGGTAATTAGAAAGAAAAGATTTGCCAATAGAATCAAGATAATTAAGATGACTTGACGCTTAAACATCTTGAACCTAGGATTAAGGTAATCAAGATAATTAAGGCCCTAAACACCTTAAACATCTTAAATCTTAAATGATAGAAAGATATATAGCTTTCGAACGCGACTCTTTTATGAATCGTGTTCAACTTATCTTAAGTCTTTACTTATTGTTACGATTACTAAAGTTGCAATCTCTTGTTATCAAATGATTGCTTGCATTGTCTAAAGACGTTTACAAATCTCTTCAATAATATAATTCTCTCTAATACTCTTTACGAAAGTACTAGCGTAACAAATAGTATATAATATCTATAAAGAGACAAATATAAATATAAGTGCAAGCTCGACAAAATCTCGATACAATTCTATAATAAGATTAATTTCCAATATACTCTTATTAGTGAAATATAAGAGTTAAATTCGCATAATTTTTATTTTAATATATATTGCTTAATCTATTACTTAAACAATTAAATTTCGATTAATTAATATAAGAAATTAAATTTAAAACAAGAAAAGAATAAACTTAAATATCTCTAAATTAGACATTAACTTAAGAAGTAAAAAGAACAAAAGATAGCAAATATTCTTAAAAGCTCTTTTTTACAATTTACTTTGAGTCTATTAATATTAAATGCAATACTAAAGATTTTTAATATATAAAAATATCTAATAATTAATAACAAAGATCTAAAACACAAATTAAGCAATATCTAAAATATTTTATCAAAGTATAATACTAAGATTCTCGATATACTAAAACAGGATTAAATATTAGATAAAAACAACAATAAGATACTAATAGAAATAAAGAAAAACAAAAATAAAAATAAAATTAGTATAAAAAAAGTTAAAATATTTCTATTATTTAATCTAGCTTTAATAAAATATAAGACGCAAAAAATTTAATAATTGTTAAACAATATCTATAAGATATTGTTTGCAAAAAGAAAACAAAAAAATAATAAACAAAGATTCGATACAAATATTAAGAGAAATAAAATTAACTTGTTAAGAAAAATTATTAAAAATCATAATATCTTTAATAGCAAAACTTTTTAATTGTTGCAAATATCGCAAATATCTTATTAATATTAACAATTATTAAAAAAAAAAAATTAAATATATTGCAAAAGATATCTTTTTAAAATATTATATTTTTATTTACTAATAAAAATAAAAAAAATTCATTTATTTAAATAATTGCAATTTAAGTATAATTAATATTGTGCAATATATTTTAATTTTTAATTTTAATATTTTACAAAATACTTAAAAATACAAATGCAAAAAAAAGATATAATAAAAATTTATTTTATTATTTGTACTTCGAAATTTATAAAAAATATTATATAATATCGAAATCTTATATTAAAATTTTAATTAAAAATTTTAATACAATATTTTCGAATTACTAACAACAAGATTGCAAGTAAAGAATATTGTATATTATAATATTAAAAGAATTTGTATTAAGTTTATAAAAATTAATAAAAACCGAAACTTTTCTATTATATTAATCTTAATATTAATATTAATTTCGACAATATTAAATTTAATAATATTATTAAATTTAACTCGAAATCTATAATATAGATTGTATTTTATCTTGTTATTATTAAATTTTTTCAAATTTTTTACTTAAAGATTAATAGTAGCATTTTTAATTTTTTTTTTGTATTTACTATTAGTAATTTAATCAATAATATCTTAATTAAATTTTATATATTCTTCGTATTTTTTTTTTCGAAATCATAATTAATATTAACTAAGTTAAAAATAAACTTAAATATTAATTAAAAATATATTAAATAAGAAATATTTAATATTTAATTCTTAAGCAATTAATTACTATTAAATAAGAATTAAGATTAATTTTGTTAAAAGATCTTCAAATTTAGATTCAACAATTTTAGTAATCGATTAATCTCAAGATTAATATTACTTTTACTTTAAAGATTAATTAAATTATCAAATAAAATAATATTCTACAATTTCTTAATAATAACAAAAGAGTTTGTTATATATATTATATGCAAGAAAGTCTTTGCGTAATTAAGTATTTCAACTTTTTTTGTTTAAAATATAATAGTAATTTTGCGAAATATATAATAAAGCAATTTAATATTAATTATTTTAATCATATATTTAAGTATTAAATATATCTTAATATAAATATAGAAGTTTTAATAATTCTAAAATTTCTAATTAAAAATTAAAAATTAATAAAATAAGAATTTTGCAAAGAATTTTGTATAAAGGTTTTAATTAATTTAATATAATACAATTATTTACAAATTGTTTTTGTCGCAAGTTTGTATCTTAAATCAAAAAATTATTTTTTTAATTTTGTCAAGAGACTAGTTTTGTAACAAACAAGATATATATTTAGTTTAAGTATTAACAATATATATTACATAGTTTTAAAGAATTAGTTTTTTAATAGTTTAAAAGTTATTAGAGCAAACAATATATTAATATTTTTATTTGTTTATTATATATTGTAAAGAGATCTTATCTATATAGAAAATTCTCTTTATATATGATATATGTATAAATTGAAGTATATTAAATATTAAATACTAGAACTCCATAAATAACAAAATTTATTAAAATCTATTAAATAAAATTCGAGAGATATACTTTTGCAATTAAATTGTCTTTTTTATTTACTTATATATTTTAAGATTGTTTGTAATAAAATAAAAATATTTATTGTAAACAAAATTGTTTAAATTAATTTTTATTTGTTTAAGATACAAATCTTTTATAGTTAAAATATTGTTAATTGTTGTACTTGTATTTCTTTAAACTAGTATTATAAAATATAATTTTGTTTTATGCAACTTTGATATATAAAGCTTAAATATAAATATAATTTAAGAAAAGTTTATATTAATATACATTAATAATTTAAAAAGTTTTCGAATAATATTCTTTATATAAAAGATTTAAATCTTGTTAAATTAAATATTGCATAAAAAAAAGAAATATATTATATTTTAATATTAAAATTCTTATTTATTAAAGTTAAAGCAATAGATATAATTAACAATAAATATTCTTTCGAAGTTTATATATTTCGATAGAGAGATATAATATCGAAACTATAAGATTAAATTATTATAATAAATATAATTAATTTAAATTTCTAAATCTTTTTAATTTTTTTATCTTGTTAACTCTTTAGAAACTCGAAATTATTATAAGTTAAAATTATAATAAAAAGCTTTTTTATTGCAATAAAATATATTTTTACAAAGTCGATTAATTTGTTTAATTAATTCTATATTGTTTTATAAAATATTATTAAATTAAGCAAATATAGCAAATTTATTACTCTTTGTTTTGCGCTATCTTATTACAAATAAAGTGCAAATATAATTTAAAAATTAAACAACAATTTTAAGTGTAAAAGATAAGAAAGAGTAAAAAGTATAACAAGTTTTTAATTAATTGTATTTTTAACTTTTGTTGTCTTCAAATTCTAGCAAATAACAATAGCAATAATCTTTTGTTAACAAAAAACAACAATTTTTATTATCTTTTTTGTATTTTTAAGTTTAATAAAAGGATCTTAATTAAGATTTATAATAAACTCTTAAAATTAATCGAACAATTAATCTTTTATTAACGCAATAAATAAATAATATATTTTCGATTAATATATTAATGTTTTGCGATAGCAAAAACAAAAGTAAAAGTTTAATATTGTTGCTTTTTGTAAAACCAAAAAATATTAAAAGTCGATTAACTTTCTTATTTTTTAACTTCTATTTTAGCGTTTAATTTGCAAAATTCTATATAATAAAATCAACAATTTTAAATATAAAAAGAACAATTATTGTATTTAGAACTTAGCTTTAACAATACTTTAGAAAGCAACTAAGATATTATATATATTTTTCTCTTTAATACTAAGTATATTATCTCTTTGCATTATTATTATAATAATAGAATTGTAATTAATATTTCGCGTATTATAGATTTAAATCTTGCGATGATTTACGCTAAGCATATAACAATTTAGTTGAAGGTTCCAAAATTTATTAGATATTTAATAAAGCAATTTAATCTTTTAACTAAAAATTCTACAATAATAATATATTCTTCTTTTTAAACAATTATAATTTTTTTTAAGCAATTATAATATAATTTTTGCATTAACTAAGATTCGAATCTTTGATTTTTATTATTGATATATTTTTTCTAACAATTTAAGTTATTAAATGTATTATTTCTTTGCATTATTAATAATAATATTTAATTATTTTTGTAATTGTTAAAGTTATCTTTTCTTTAAATATTAATTTATCTATTAATAAATCTAATCTAAAACAATCTCAAAATTTAATATAAAAAAATTTTCTTCTTTATTTATTGCTTAATTGTTATTCTTCTCTCTAAAATATATATTTTACAATTCGAAAACAATCTTTTTTGTATTTAAATTTATAATATAATTAAAATATTTAATTATTATAATTTGCTCGATTGTTTGCAAACTTAAAGATCAACTTTACTAATATATTTTTTCGAATAAAATTAAAAGTTTGTTTAATACTTATCGATAATACTAAATATAAAAGTATATTTCGATTTATTTGCGTTAGCTTTAAAAAGTTCGATATATTATCTCTTTAATATTTTTAAATCGAATATTTATTTCTACAATATTAATATAAAGATATTGATTGTCTTTATTTTAAATTAAATAAGATTGTTAAAATTGTCGAAGTAAGAATTTTGTAACAATTACAATAAACTATATTAATATTAGCAAAAGATTATATATTGTTTTTTATTTTTTTATTTTTTTAACAATATTTGCTTTTTGCGCTTTTGCTTTTAAATTAGTAATCAAATTGTAATAATATTAAAAATATTTCTTAGATTTTGTTTTATATTTGTTTTCGTAATTAATAGTATTGCTGTTTTATTTCTTATTTTACAACTTATAAAAGCTAACTTTTTATGTAAAATATTAATAAGATTATATAATATATTGTTTAATTCTTTTGTTCTTAAATAATATTTTGCAAACTTTGTTAAAACTTTATTGCAAATCTTAAATACAATATTTGTTAAAAAATAAATATTAACTTTTTTTATTTTCTTTAGATATTTAAGATAATTAAATATTATATGAAATACTCGAAATTTTAAATAAATATTTATATTAATTGTTTGCAAAACTATAAGAATATATTTGTAAAAAAAACTCAATATATTATTAATAAACAAAACTAAGTTTTATTTACTTTTGTCAAATTTAACTTATTGAATTTTTAAATTTTAAAAATATTTCTTTATTTAAAAATTAATATAATTGCGTCATTAATATATTTAACAAAGTATAAAATAAATAGAGTTTTAATAAATACAAACATTTTATACGAGTTTTTGTAATTTTTTATTGATGTTTTTTTGAAAGATTCTAAATTAAAGCAAATGTTAAACTAAATTATTAATAACAACTATAAGAACGCAAATTTAATAAAATTAATATATATATTAACTCTTTTTATTATTACAAATTTAAACTTTTTTTTAATTATATTAGACAAATTTGTACTTCTTGCAATATCTTAAAGTTGTTTATTCTTTAATTGTACAACAATATTGTTATTTTTTGTTTTTAATTTTATAGTTAAATTAAAATCTTAAGTTATAAGATTAATAATATAAGTTAAACAAGATACAAAGTTTTGTTGTTTATTTTATTGAAATTTTTGTTAAATTAAGATTTTTTTAAATTTGTTTTTAAGTATATTGTTATTACTTGCGTTATTAATAACAATTTCAAAAAAATTGTTTTTAATTTCGAAAGACTTTAAAATCTTTATAAGTTTTAATATTAATTAACAATTTATATACTTAATATTAACAAAAATAAATTTAATAAAATATTCGCGAAATTAAAATACAATATTTAATTAATATATTAATACTTTTAAGTAAATAATTCTTTAAGATCTAGATTATTTATTTAAAGTAATAGAAGTATATTAAATATTCTTGAAATCTATTTTAATTTTCTTACAAATTTAATTATATTTTAAGAGAATTATTTTAAATAGTTTTGTGCAACTTAAAAGTATCAAATTTGAGCAAAGTATTTTTAATAACTTTCGAAAGTTAAAATTGTTAATAATTCGAAAAGACAAATTCAAATTTATAAAAGTTTTGTATAATTGATTTTTTTAATTATCTTAAATAAAGAATAACAACAAATTAGTCATCGGATACTCAGAATGAGTATCTTGGCATGCTAACTAACGTTGGAGAACTAGGAAGACGAATTTCTGAGCTTCGCCCCAACATATAGAGAGATCGTCCCTGTGCCTAATGGAGAATAAAAGTTAGATCTTTATGTGCTTAAAGGACTTTACGTAAGTAGAATTTAGAGAAAGATAGACTAACTTATGCGAATATCTGTCGATCTATCAATTAGAATTAATAAATTCTTAATTCTAGCATAAATCTTAAAGTCTTTTTTTAGAAACAAACACTTAGTAAATTAGTTTAATACTAAATACAAAATTTTATTTAGTTTTTGTCTATTAATTTTAATAAACAAAGCATGTATTTAAATTTAATTTTTTTATAGAATTTAAAAACAAAATCTTATTTTTTTCTTAAAATAAAACAAATCAAAATTTAAAGTTTATTTTGTTAAAAACTTAATAAATACAAGATTTTTAAAAATTAATTATAGCTTTTCTATTTTACAATATTTCTCTATAAATATTTGCAACTTAATTAAGATTTTCGATATATTATTATTAGATTACTATTAACGCAAGTATCTAATAAATAAAATAAAAAGTTGCAATTAAGATAGATATTTAATTGCAATTACAAAAAAATATACAAGCATAAATTATTATTTATTTATTGTTTAATTATCTCGAATTACAAGTTATTTTAAAGAAATCTTAAGTACAAAGAAGATATATTACATTAGCTCTCTTCTATATCTATCTTCTATTATCGTATTTATAGTAGATGTATTATTAAGAAAGATGTTAACTTGGCATTGACAATTCGGGGAAGCGATCTCTGTAACACAATAACTTTACTAAGTCGTTATTAATTCAAGAGAGTCTCGTAACATCTCGCGCTAGCCTATTAGAATATTTTAAATTGTTTGTTAGAATTTAGATTGTTTTGTAATTTATTTGAGATTTTTAGCCCAATCGGGTTAGTATTACGTATAGAATTAATATTTGAAAACAATTTTTTTTAGAATTTTTTTGTTTTCAAATATTAATTCTATACGTAATACTAATTTAATTAGGCTAAAAACTTCTAATAATTTACAAAACAATCTAAATATTAAAAAACAATCTGAATTACTCTAATAGACTAGCGCGAGATATTACGAGACTCTGTCGAATCGATGTCGACTTAGTAAAGTTATTGTGTTATAGAAGTCGCTTCCCCGAATTGCCAATATCTATTATAAATATAAGTATTAGAATTGTTCGAGTTATAGATAATAAACAATATAATTATTTAAGAGATCTAATTAGTCTAGCAATAGAGAATAGCAATAGAGATAATAGTACAAGATAATAATACTTTAAGATAAATAGTTTTCGTACTTCTTGTTTCGATAAAAAGTACTTCTATTTTTGATAAATATACTTTTAGTTTCAAGAATATTTCTAAGTCTAAAAAAATATAGGTTATTTTGCTTTATATTGCGCGCAAAATTGCTTATTATCTCTATCTAATATTTTAAATATTTTAAATATTTATAATATTGTTGTTCTTATAGTATTACAACTATTATCTCAGACAAACTATTCGATTTTTTGAATATTTGTCGAAATAATACAAATATATATATTATTAAAAGATTATACTATTATTAAACAAAGATAAAAACTAAACTATAAATCTAGTAAAATAATTAAAATAATTATTAATTAATTTAATTGCAAATGCAACAATTATTTATACAAAAAATCTAATACTAAGTAAAAGAGAATTAATAATATTAAAATCAATTGCTTTTTTCTACTAAATGTTCTTTATAAAGAGAGTCTAGATATATAGACAATAGAAGTTTACTATACAAAATACAATTATAAAAAGAGAAAAGTATTAAATATTTTTGCAACTTTGTAAGAAAAAAATAAAATAATAAATCTCATTGCTTAATAGACGCAATTCTACAATAAATTCTTAATTAATATTTTTTACAATTTTAAACTTTTCTTATTAATTAAAATATCTATAATCTAAAGAAAAATTTTGAAAGAAATTAGCTAGAAATATAAATATCTATTTAGACTTTTTTGCAAACTCTATATTGTAATTGTTAATTTAATCAGTTTATAAAAGAAGACTAAAAATATAAAAAAACTCGTCTTTATATATAAGAATATACTAGAAATACTTTGCAAGAATTCGAAAATATTAATTATAAACTATATATATAAAATAAATAAATACAAAACATTATTGTTTACTATTTGCAAGATTATTATTTTAGATATTATCTTTATTGTTAATTTTATCTTTATTAAGAAAGAAAATGAAAACTATTATAGTTTAATTTTATATTATCTTAATTAATTGTATATTAATCTAGAACTTAATTGTTTTTATATTATTGCTATTAATTAAAATCTATTATTAATTAAAATTATTAATTACTGTTTTTCTATATTTGCAACTATTTATAACAAAATTTCTAGACAAATTTTATATCTTTAATATTTTTATTAAAATATAGAAAAAAATTGTAAAATTTTTTTTGCAATAAATAAATAATAGAAAGTAATCTTAATTATCTAATATACTATTATTTTTATTTTTATTTATAATAGTTTTATAATTATTTAAATAAAATTTTTAACTATTTATTACAAAGATTATTACAAAAATATTAATTATTTATATATTATTTAATTAGAATTTTAAAAGAATTAACTTTGCAAATATTATATTAATAAAATTAAATATTACAATATTATTATAGTTTTATATATAAAAGATAGTTATTAAATTCTTAAAAGCAATCTAAAGTTTTCTATTAATAATCTAATAATAATAATAGATTAAATTAAATTAAGATAATATTAATATATTATTTAAAAAAGTATTACAAGAATTTTATTAAAACTAAAAAAAGAATATTGTTTAACTTTAAATATATAATATTTCGAAATTTAATTAACTATATTACTTTGTATATTATTTAAAAAAATTGCAATTAATTTAAGCAATTAAAAAGTATTATAAAAAATAATTTCTTATTATTATATATATAGATTTTTCCAAAAACAATAGAATTTCTATATAATTATCTAATTAAAACTAAAATAAAAACAATTAGTAATAAATCTAAACAATTTTATCTAAATAATTTAAATATTTATTAATAATTTAAGAAATTTAATTTAAATATTAAATTAATTGCAAACTTTATATTAGATTATTTTGCAATTAATAAAATACTTGCAAAGTTATTAAAGATAATAAAAGATATATATAATTAGATTAATTGTTTTTCTTTATTAATAATTAGTGTAATCGTCGAGTCAAGTTTTAATTCAATCGAGTTAACTCGCTCAACCCTAACTCTAAGGTTAGACAAATTTTCTAGTTTAACAGGATGAAACGAACGAAGAATGCGCGTCGAATGTTTAACTCGACTTACTCGATTACGTGACGTCACGTGACGCGCTAATCATATGTGATTAGCGTGGACTCTACACTAGTCTAATTAGGCTAGCTTGAATTCTACGCTAGCTTAATCGAGTTAGCGCATAGATAAGATAAAATAAAATAAGATAAGATAAACGAATGCTAACGCGACGAAGTTAGCTTGAATTCTTGGCATTAACTCGACGAAACCCAACTCTAGAGTCGAGTTCGCACCTTAATCTTGACTCAACCCTACGAGACCCAAGAGAGTGAATCAAGTTAAGAAAAAAGTGTTCGACTTGACTTAACGATCACACTATTAATAATATTATTTGTAATTTATAAACTAGCAATTGTATATAATATTTGTCTTTAAATTTATCTAAATTAATTACAAAATTAATTAATAACAAAATTAATTTACTAAATATTAATAAGATTTGTATTTTTAAACCAAAAAAATATTTTACAAAAATAAAAAATCGAAAGAATACTATAATACAAATAGAAAAGATAAAAATTAAATTTATTAAAAGAAATTTCTTAAATCTAGAGTATATTAATATAATTATTAAAGTTTTGTACAATAATTAATATATAATTAAAAGAGATAATAATTGCAACAAAGTTAATAAACAAAAAAATTAAAAAAAGTTAAAAATTTAAAATTATTGTTGTAATTAATATAAATATACAAATTTTAATAAGAATATAAATAATATTTACAAAGATATAAGAAATATAATTATTAGACAAACAATAAGAAAAGTAATAGAAAAAACAATAATAATATTACTCTTTACAATTTCTATAATTATTAAGATAATTATTAAACAAATTATATAAATTAATAATAATAACAAGTTTAATACAAACAATAGTAATAATTTTAATTCTAATAATAGTTAAATATATAATCGAGATTAAAAGAAATAAGAAAAAATTATCTATTTATTATCTAAAACAAAAATAATTCTAAAAATAAATATATACTTTGAGAGATTAATTTAATTTTTTAACAAGATATTTAAATAAACTCTATTTAAAGCTTTATTAATAAAAATATAATTAAAGATCGAATAAAGATTGAAAAATATAGAGAATTTGTATATATTTGTATTAGAAATCAATATTTTCTTAGACAATATTTTTGGTCAATAGATAGTGTAAATAATACGCAAACAAATACGTATATAGTAATTTAATTAAATATCTAATAAATTTATAATATCGATAAAAAGATTCAAGAAACTTAGTAGTATTACATTAAAAGAGTTGGTTTATCCCATTGGGAGTACATTTACCGAAAATGGAAATATCTCTTACCGAAACAGGAAGTGCGCAGACTGTTTACCTACTTTAAGGAAGATGCTGCATTAACACCCCTGCGTTGAAGATGCTGCATTGCAAAGCTACTGTCGTAAAAGAAGCAACGCGATAGATAGCAAACAAGCAAGCGAATTATCGTCGGCCACGATGATGTAATCCCAAGAGTGCCTGCAAGCTTCGTCGCCTTCTTTGCGTCTTAAGTGGATGCAAACGATGTTTTAGAGATCGAATTCTGAGCACTCTAAGAGATTTGTTTTCGAATCAACTTTACCAAAAGGCCTAAGACGGCAGGAGATAGGTAAGGGAGTGCATGTAATAGAGCCTATTCTACACCCTAAAATCATAGATTTCTTACTAAGAAATGCGCGTCCTCGACGCTCTCCTAACTATCCGAACGTCGTTCGGGGGGAGTCTGAGAAAACGGTGGAGTCAGGCCCCTGTTTGCATCGAAATTCGGTCGGATTCCTTGTCTTATCTGCGGGTTTCTAGACCAATCAGCATAATATTCTATATATGTTCCAAACGATCGGAAAGGGGTGTTAATTCAGGTGAGAGGAGTGTCAAATTGGCGAGAAAGGGTGTCTAGGCAGCAGCTCCCTACTTTAATGACGGGTGACTAAATAAGCCCTATTGGATGGGCATTGGGGGATAGTGTGTGTCCAAGTGCTTACCGAAGCTTCACTCAAGCTTTTGACAAGAATCCACTGAAGGAGCAACACTGTGTTCTAATTCCGCTCCCTAGAGCAATCGCACCTCTTCGGTCGTGACTATGTCATACCCAAGATCTCCTGCTCGAACCATGGTCGGTAGATCTCGTTCGCCCATTGCGCCGTCCGTCTGACTGCAGTCAGAAGCGTGTATATCCCTATAATAGATTCTGTGTCTCCCATTCTTCCACCTCTGTAAATGATAATCTGGGTATCGCTAGTCATGATTGCAAGATGAAATACCCAGAAATCGCCTTCGATCATTATTAGTGGCAAACACGGCAGATCTAACGAGGGTATGCTAGGCTTGAGCCTCCTTAGCCTCGTGAAGTGCGCTGCTGTCCATGTTCCCAATTGTTGCTTCGACTCGCGTTGTCCATTCATTGGGCGTTTTGTCTCGATATTGACAACGATAGGGGAGAATCTTAGATATTCGGCTTGGGTTTGGTTAATGCTGTAATCTCCTCGCTCGATCAGGAGCTCTTTCGTCTGTTGAAGTACATTTGGAGAGAGGCGTAGAACTATGGCGTAATCTACTTTTCTGCTTTGCACCGGCTTGTCCTAGATAGCAATCAGCATTCTTTTCTCTATGCAAACATTGATCAAGGCTTACATTCGATGCTTGAACGGGAAGTAGAGATGGGTCTCCAATGGCAGCGGTGGTGATGTCATGAAACCCAACCATCTTCTCCTCCTTCCAGTAGCCTCCAAGAGCAAGTTTGAACAGAGGAGTATGAACATGGCTGTTCCATGAAGGCTCCGGTACCTCGTGATCCCGACAGTCTATCGCTGCCTGATATAGTTCTGCAGCCGTGTTGAAAACCTCGGTATAACTCAACCCTCTTTTAGCTCTAGTAGACTCTTCCACGAATTGGTTATTCGACGCGAAGTAATGCGTAATGCGATGATCCTCTAGCATTAGGGATTCCGTAGTTCTCATATGTGCTGTAACTTTTCTCTTGACGCTTTCCGGTATAACTTGATCCCCAGTCCCGATGCGCTTCATGCTTTGGTAAAAGGCTTGATCGGCGGTGGAGAAGGAGTTGTTCTGGGGAGGCGTAGCAGATAGCCACTCCACTCTCACACTAGATAGCTTTAGATCTCGAGCTTGTTTCGCTGGGCTACTGGAGCGAGAGCCAGATGACTTTGAGATTTTGTTGGAGATGGAAGACTCAGGGTGAGGCCCCGAGTCGGAAGACTTCGTTGGGGAGACAAGAGAGCCCGCAGGGTTTGCAGAGATAGGAAACGATGGTGGAGCGGAGGAAGGGTTCATCCTCGCTATCGGAGTACAGTCTAAATCAGGCAAGTCAGGAATGCTGCCGGCGTTCATCTTGTTCTGCCGGCGAGCAGGCTTTTTTGGTGTGGCGATGGCAAGATCTTGTGTCGGTAAAGACGCTGGGTCCGAGTCGCCTGAAATACCAGTTGGCTTGAGTGTGGTGCTGCTGCGAGTAGGTCTTGGGAAAGGCCCGGGCGCAGGCTGCTTTGTGGGTGAGAGTTTCGTGGGTGAGAGTTTCGTGGGTGAAAGCTTTGCTGAGAATGCCTGCTGTTGCTGGGCCATGATTCTGGTGCTAACACGAGAAGACTCTTGATGCTCATGAATTTTGTTAGAGCATATGACAGCAAGCTTTGATCGCTTGTTTGGATTCCCTGTATTGTCATTTCTCTTCCGTTGTCGTTGCTTCACTTCCTGCAGAGATTCACTGGTGAGGTGATCTGCTGCAGATTGGTACTGGACAGGGTCAGGGAGGCCGTCCAACCAGATCTTGACACTGCTGCGTGGGGAATCACTGGCGATGACGGCGCCATCGAGATCTTGTTGAACCATAACGATGTAGCTGTCAGGTAACAGACGTGGAACAAACGTGGACATGATGCGCGTGTCACACATCGTGCACAACTGTCCCAAATCCGGACCGACATTCAGCCGTCCCTACCTTATCGATTATGACCAGACCCCAGCATGGAGTACCAAAGTCGTCCGAATATCAGACCCTGACCGGCATGCTACTCAAGGAATGCACCGAGCTTGGTCTCTTCCAAAAGTCGGGATATCGCTATGCAGTCGTACACCAAACGAAGTTCAAGGGGATCCAGAAGATGTTGTTCCCCCATGACGAGAGCGGTTGCCGATCATTCTAGTCAAAAGCACGAAGGAAGTCATGAACATCTATCATGGGCGGCGAACACCTCCAATCTACATCCACAGGAGCGGCATCAGCGATCACATTGGCGTCTCTGCCGTCCGCACTGTCAAGATCCTTGATTGAGGAAAACCATAGACGCTGCTGCCCGGAGCCATCAATGCGAAAGATTTCTCATTATCGTGATGATATCGTTACTGTATTCGGTGATTGCATTGACATTCAAAGGTCTTTACAAGGTAGGTCTGCTACAGCTCGCTTTGACCAGGTACGTCTCTAGAACCATTCAAGCTATTGTCACCCGCCTTCCAGTTGCGTATCTTTAACCAGACTTCAGAAAGCCCTCTTGAAAGCTATCGTAATAACATCGAGTGAACAGTATTTCGATCCACTTATATCGTTTCCCGACGCCGTCGAGACTCGAAAAATATACTAGATCAGCTCAGGGAGCTCAGACTACCCCGGCCGAACGAGTTTCGCTTCATCGGATCAGGCATGTTCAATTAAGTGTATAGTCTTACCTGGCTGAAAACTCTGTAACTGGAACTGCTCAACATATTGGTAATTCGTCTTTGCTGCCGTCTTCTTCAAGAGCCAGATCTCGGCGATAATAAAGGGATGGAGGAAACATGCCTAGAATGTAAAGCGGAGTAAGTTCTTGCCTTTACCATGGCGAACGAAGGAATCTCCCCAGAAGGTCGCGTATATTACCATGATTAAACCTTCGACAATTAAGCTGACTGCCCTTTCTGCTGATGGAGTGGCTGGAAGGCGGAAGCGCGGAACAAGAAGCAGTTTCCGTTCATGGGTAATTTTTTAGGCAGCCACTCCATGAACTCCACCTTACTTTGGGTGAACTCCACCTAAACTTTGCATAAACTCTATCCTCGCCACTAAGTCTAATCGAATAATCGAGCGATCTCGTAAACAAAGAAAATCAACAAAATTAAAAAAGACAATAGAATATACATAGTTTTGCGTCTATTTACTATCAAGTTTAATATAGTTTCTTATTAATCCTTCAATACAAATTTGAATTTAAAATATAATTTTTGTATACTTAGAATTAATCTCTATTTGTACGTCTAATTTATATCTAAAAACAATCTATATAAAAGATCAAAATATTTGCATTCTAACTTTTTTTAATTCTCTTTTATCTATCTTATTACTTATCTTAACAATTGTTTTGCTAATAATTTTTTTGTCTATTGCGTAGTGTGATCGTTGGATCGGGTTAGACACTTTTTTTTTTGTCCAACCCGAGGATTCGGACAAACTTCTTCGTTTAACCCAAAGTTATATTAATTAATTGCGCTACGTAGACTAGTCCAAATCAAGTAATTCTTTTTTTGCTTGAAAGCACGCTAAATTCTCTATAAAACGACGTAATTTTTATAAATACGTATAAAATACAAGAAAGTTATAAATTTTTTAAAATTTAAGGTTTTTTAAAGTTAAGCTTCCCGAGCCCAATTACTTAGCGATTCCTCCGCGAAATCGAGTTCAACAGTTAGACTAGTATTGCGCTAACTTTAAGTAGACAATAACAATTAATTGTTAAGTAATGTGATCGTCGGGTCGGGTTTCAACCCGATCGGGTTGACTCGTCCAACCCTAACCCTGGGGTCAGGCAAATTTCCTAGCCCAACAGGGTGGGACGGGCGAAGAATGCGCGTCGAGTGTCCAACCCGACCCATCCGATCACGTGACGTCACGTGACGCGCTAACCCAATAGGGCTAGCGCAAGGGTCCACGCTAACTATATGCGATTAGCGTGGACCCTGCGCTAGCCCTATTGGGTTAGCGCATAGATAAGATAAGATAAGATAAGATAAGCGAATGGTAACGCGACGAAGTTAGCTTGGGTTCTTGGCATTGGCCCGACGAAACCCAACCCTAGGGTCGAGTTCGCGCCTTGACCCTGGCCCAACCCTACGGGGTCCAAGAAGGTGGGTTAGGTTGAGAAAAAAGTGTTCGACTCGACCTAAACGATCACACTATTGTTAAGTATCTAAGTTTAAATATACTTAAAGTTGAACAATTTGCAATAGATAAACTTTCTAAAGATTTATTAATACTATTGCAAGATAATAGAATACTATTAAGTTTTTGTTTATATTTTATTTAAGATATTTAATAATTGTTTTTTAAATTTTTATTATTGTTAACTTTTAGATACGTAAAAAATTAAACAACAATAACAAAGAAATTTCTTTAATATTACTAACTTTGTTATTATTATTTTAATTTGTATAATTTTTATTTTATTTTTTGCTTTTGTTTAACAACAAATAAATATATATATATATTATAGCAAAAAGATTTATAAAAGTTCTATATTTTTTATTAAATATTTATATATTATATTGCAACAAATTCTTTTATAGTTTTGTAATACTAATTGTTAATATTTTTGTAATTTATAAATATTTTGTAAATTAAAAAATTTATATATAAAATTTTTTAAATATTTTTATACAAATATTTTATCTTAATTTGTATAAAAATAAATATAAAAATATTGTTATTAATATAAAATAACAATAAAGTATATCAAAATATATTTTTGCAATTAAAAATATAATGCAATAAAAAATTAAATATATTAAATAAAAAATACTTTTTTTTAATAAATATTTTATTTAAACAACAAAATAACTTATAAAAAAAATTATTCTTGCAAAAATAACAAAATTAATAAACTTGCTTATTTAAAAAATTATTAAAAATAATCTAGATATTAATGCTTGTATATTCGAAAAGATTGCTTGCTATTTAAAGTTTAGTATTTTGCTACAAAATACTTGCTTAATTTAGCGAACAATTTAGCTTTTTAACTACAATATAAATCTCTTGTTGTTTTATCTTTTAAAGATTACAATCTTACTATTATACAACTCTTTAACATAATTTTGCGTCTCTTGTATTGTTAACTATATATAACTCTTTTGTAAAATTATCTTAACGTCGAGCAATAATTAACTCTTAATACTACTAGTAAATTTGTTCTTATATAACTTTACAATGTAAACAAATATATTTTGTCTTGTATTTTTTAGCAAAGATTAGAAAATTTGCGCTTTCTATTTAATTAATATTCTTTGTAGCTATTGCTTTTATTAACTTTAATAATACTTAATAAATAGAAGAGATTTGCTTATTAACAATACAAAGCAATTGAACTTGAAGTTTGCAAATTAAATATATTAGAAGATTTATAATAAAACTTTAATTAAATATTAATATAACAAAGTTGTAATATATTTATTATTATCTATTAAGTTTGTTAATTACAATCGAAATCTAACATATCTTAAGATTTCGCTTATAAACAAAAAAAAAACAATTAAGTCTCAAGTATGCAATCTAGATATATTAAGAGAGTTATAACAAAGTTTTAACTTAATATTAATGCAACAAAGTTGTAATATATTTATTGTTATTTATTAAGTTTGTTAATTGCAATTAAGATCTAATATATTTTAAAATCTTGTTTATAAATAATAAAAAGCAATTAAGTCTCGAATATGCAATCTAGATATACTAGAAGAGTTATAGCAAAGTTTTAGCTCAACATTAATGCAACAAAGTTGTAATATATTTACTGTTATCTATTAAATTTGTTAATTGCAATCGAGATTAAATATATCTTATAATCTCGCTTATAAATAATAAGAAGCAATTAAGTTAAAAGTCTACAATTTAAGAGCAATAATAAATAACGTTTTCGCTCTATTCTTATATATAACGCGACTTGCTTCAAATTTATATTTTGATAAAAAATAATAGATTCTAGATGTCGAGACAAGAAGACGTCGAATCAAGTAAGACAACAAAGATTGTAACAATATATATCTTATTTTATATCTTCAATCGATTAATTTTAAAGCTCTTAAGTTCTTAATCTTGAAGTAACAAAAAATAATAAAGTTTGTTTAGCATAATGCAATCGATTCTAGATTTAAAACTAATTAAGTAAATAAAAACAATTAACTATAAACAATAGAAAAGAAAAAGCTAAATACAGAAATTAAGTTAAAAAAGACAATAATATTAAGCAATTTATTCTATCTTTCTTTCGATTGATATTATTCTTGAGCAATAGTCTTCTATCTTAGATAATAACAACTATTGTAACATAATTTCTAAATTGAACTTAATCTTTCTATTAGCACAATTAGTTATAACAACTTTAAGCGTTATCTTATTATTTTAATCAACTCTTTAGTTATTGAAGTTCTTAACTTTTATCGAGATCTATATTAGTTTTTATAGCGTATAGCTACTATTTTTAGCGATTTATAATAGTAGTAACTTATCGATAATTTAGAAAGTTAAGAATAAGTTCGACGTCATTTATGCAAGTATAATCTTAATAATCGATACAAAATAGAATAGTAATAGCAATATAAAATATCGAGATTAATATAAAGAATTTATAGAGAATATTAACTTTAAGATAAAAAGTATCTTTTCTTTGTTAATTAATATAGTTAATGCAAAGCAATTTATTAATTAATGTCTTAATTATGTTTTGAGAAATTCTAGCAATATTAAATTAAACAATATCGATATCTTGTTTTAATCTCGATTCAAGTTTAATTAAGAAATTGCGCAATTATTAATATAAAATATATTAGTGACAAACACAACAAATAATAATACTTTATTTTATAAATTATTAATATCTAAAGATACTTATTTGCATTTAATAAATCCTAACTTTAGTTCTAGATATATCTAGATCTACTATAACAAAAGTTGCAATTTTGTGTTACTAATATCTAGTCTTCTCTTAAGATCAAGATTAGATCTAATAAATCCTGTATTACTTGCAAGAATCTAGAGATTCAAGTCAAGTCTTTGCAAGAGACAATCTTGATATCTCTTAATATTGCGTTCGTAAATGCGTTTGTCTAGTATAGCAATTATAATTATTCTACGTAAGATGCGCATTTGTTCTCTTAATTTATTAGATTTGTCTTCAAAGTAAACTTTGCTCGAATCGATAGAATTTGACGTTTAAATCGAAAAACGTAGTAGTTTGAATTAACTATATACTAACTAGCAAGCAACTGCAAATATTTGTGCGTATTGCGAATATTAAAACTTTACGTCGTAAAATATAATCTAACTCGATTAAAGTTTCGCAACTTTGCAAATATAAAGAAAACAAAATAAGCTCTTCGAGTAGCTTCTGCTTCGACAATACTAATTTGAGTACGTAGAATAGATAGATTTGTAAGATTTGCAGAATCTTGTAAATATCTTGATTTCTATTAGCTTGATTTGTCTTTCGAAACGCAAATGCTTGCAAGATATTTTAATCTTCGATTAGTATTAATCTTGCGATTAAAGAAAGAAAGTTTGTTGTACTTAATAATAAAAAGTATTAAATAATAAAGTAAGAGAGATTATATATTTATAAGAGCGAAATATTTGATATACACTAGAATTTGTTCGTAAATTACAAGATTAAGACATTTATATTAGAATTTAAGCATTTCGAAGTTAACAAGAGAAAGTTAAGAAGATTTTAAAAAAGTGCGTCTTCGCAATTCTTCAAAAGATTTACTATTATAAAATCTCGAAAGTTATTTTAGATACTATAGAATTCTATATCGCAAATTGTTGAACAAGTTAATACAAGTAACAAAGCTAAGATTGCGCGACATACAATACTCTTTAGTATTAAAATCGTCTTGTATCAAAGTATATTACTTAGTAGAGTTAATTATTACATCGGCAATTCGGAGAAGCGATTCCTGTAATACAATGGCTCCACTGAGTCGACATCGGCCCGAGAGAGTCTCGTGAAACCTCGCGCTAGCCTATTAGGGTAATTTAAATTTTTTATTAGAATTTAGATTGTTTTGTAATTTCTTTGAAATTTTTAGCCTAATGGAATTAGTATTACGTATAGAATTAATATTTGAAAACGAAAAAGATTCTAAAAAAAAAAATTTCAAATATTAATTTTGTACATAATACTAACCCGATTGGGCTAAAAATTTCAAATAAATTACAAAACAATCTAAATTCTAACAAACAATTTAAAATATTCTAATAGGCTAGCGCGAGATGTCACGAGACTCTCTCGGACCGATGTCGACTTAGTGGAGCCATTGTGTTACAGGGGCCGCTTCCCCGAATTGTCGATGTAAATAAAATTGTCTTAATTGTTGATCGATAGATTAAACTAAAGTCTAATTTCTATACATTTATTGTAGCAATTAGAGTAAAAGATATAGTTGTTTGCATTAAAATCGCGATAAATTGTATAATTAAATTTGTTTATTTATAAACAAATTATAGTATATGCTTAATATATGAAGTTTAAGACTTGTGCAACTCTAGCGTCGCTAGACAATATCTCTAGAACTAATAATCTCGAAACAAGAAAGACAAATATTCGAGATACTAGAGAAGAGTAATAAAGATTTTCTTTAATTGACGTAATTTATTCTATAGACTTGTCTATATAATTTGAGTGGTAAGATATTAACGTATTGTTTAACAATATAGAATAAGAAGATTTAGTCGACGTTAGGTAAAAGCTAGCGCAATAGTTTTATAAATAATTGAAATACATAAACAACGTTAATAATTAATTCGCAATTAACAATTTGTTTATATATAAAAATAATAATTAAGAGCTTTTGCAACTCTAAAAGTCTTTAACAAGTTAATATTGTTAAACAATCTAAGAATTGTTAGTATTTTAGAGATTCTTAATATTCTTAAACTCAAAATCGAACAATACAATATATTTGATAAATTTATCTCTCTAGTTCTAGTTAGTTTGTTTAGATATAAATAATATTAAGAAACTTATTGCAATGTTAATAGAAGATAACTAGTTTATCGAGTCTCTTATATTGAATACAAAATAATAATTATTGCAATATTAAATTATTAAATAGATATTATTATTAGAGCGAGCAACTTTATAAGCTTTTTGGAACAATATTAATTGTTGTTTTTGAAATAGTTTTTTCTTTAAGCGCAATAAATTGTAATATTTTATAATCTTATCTTGAAAGTTAAAACTTAATTGTGTAAGACTTCTATTTATATATTGCAATAAAAATAGATTAGTCGCTTATATTAATCTACTATCGATTAACTAAGCGCGCGTTATATTTAATTTTGTATTATATAATCTTAGAACAATTATATAATTTAATCGATAATAATATATAACAATTTAAGATATTGTAAATTAAGAGAAAGAGATTGCTTAGAAATTAATTAACTTTAGTATTACAACATAAATTTTACTTAGATATATAATATTATTGTTAGCAATATACTTTTAACTTTGCTTTCTTATTGCATCTTCTTAATTATATTTTACTAAATTTAAGATCGAATATTCTTCTTAATACTTAAGTACTTAATTTATTTATTTCTTTTTCGACAATATATATTTCTTTAATTCTTTAGTTGTTAACGTCTTTTACTTTTTATTTTCGAATTAATTTGCAACTACAATTTGTAATTTAATAGATATTAGATCTTTAATCGAGACAAGAACTTAAACAAGTATGCTCTTTATATTTTATATAATTTTATTAATATTCTTAAATTGCTTAAGATTTATCGCGAACTTGCTAGATTTGTCTCTTTATACTTTTTATACTTTTTATACTTTTATTAATTTTATAGTTGTTATTTAAACACTAATTTATATGCTTGTTTTTGTATTGCATAATACTTTACGTTTAAGAGATTTGTTTTACTTTTATAACTTCTTAATATATTAAAAATTCTTAATTAAGTATTAACTAAAATTATCTTAGATTAATATAGTTATATTTTGTCTTTTACTTTTTATGTAAATTTGCTTATTTTTTTACAAATTTTTTCTTAAGTTGCATTTCTTATTTGTTATACTTATAATAATTGCACTTTAATATTACTTAATAATTAAATCTACATTTACAAAATTTTATATTATTATTAATACTTTAATTTTTGTTGTTATAATCTTGCTACAATACAATTAACTCTTATTTTGTTAATTTTTTTGAAGTTGCTTATATACAATATTACAAGTTGTTTAGATTTATAAAGCTAATAATACAATTTATCTCAAAATCGATATTTGTTAATTATAAAATATATGCGCAAGACAATATATTTATATATAAATGTTTTTTTGGAACTTTTAATCTCTTTTTCAAAGATATTTTTTTATAATTATATAATGAAATTACAATTTATATAATTAAACTAGAAAGATTTATTTATTTATTAAATCTAGATACAAGTTTATTCGAAAGTTTTTTAAACATTTAAATTCTTTTGCTTTGTATATAAAAGTAAACAACTTATACAATAAAGTTAAGAATTTTAGCAACTTTGAAAGTATTTTGATATTCGCAAGTAATATTAATATAGCTATATAAATTTTTTATATTAAGAAGCTTCTTATAGATATTAAAAGATTCAAGATTTAAATACAAAGTATATTGCTAATATAACAATTTATATTAACAATTCGAGATAATTTTCAGAAATTCTATTAGCAACTCAAGACTCTTAAGATTGTTATATTGATATCTTAGTTCTAAAGTCTTATTAGCAAATTCAATTAATCTTGAGTTAATAGAGTCAAAATTTAAAAAGTAAATTAAGACATATATTACTTGTGCAATATCAAAAGTATTATTCGCATATTGTTAAGATTTATAAACGCAACTTATAAGTGCAATTAATTATGCGCAATTAATTACGCGCAATTAATTACGAAAGTATAGAAGATACTTCAACTTGTATATTGTTTTCGCATAGAAATTTTACAAATTGTTTGATTTTGTTATTTAAATTACTATAATATAAGCAAGTAACAAGTAAAGTTATAATTAAAACGTCGCAAGAGTTCGTGCGTATCTCGAATATCAAAATTATATTTTTTGTTAAGCTTTTTCTAATTTTTTAAATGCAAGCTTTCGATTGTTTCTCAAGCGTTTTCAAGATTAATCTCGAGCTACTTAAACTATCTTAGCATCTTAAAATTGAGAAATTAGTTATATCGAAATATCGATATAACAATAAGAGTAAATGTTTCTCTTTATTGTTAATTCTAAAACTAAATATCTTAGACAATCAAGAATAAATACAAGAGTAAATAAACTATTTTTTGAACAAAGACAAAAGTTAATATATTAGTTAATTTGATTTCTACAAGTTAGTTTACTAACAAATATTAAATTTTGCGCATTATATTATATATTTTGTACAATTTTGAAAGTGCAAAGACTTTTTATAATACTACTTAAAAATATGATTAATATTCGAATATATATAAATATTATAAGAAATTGCATCTTAAGAAGCTAATCAAATATAGAATTGTATATAGATATAATTAATTGCTTGTTATAAGTATATATATCTTTATTATAAATAACACAATTTTTACTCTTAAATAACTTTAATTAAAAGCGATATATAAGATTAAATTTAAACACTAGTTATTAGATATCTTAGTCGAAATATTAGACTTATATATCTAATATTTTGTTCTAGAGAATATTAAGAATTTTAAATATTCAAAAGATTAGAAGTAAGATATTAAAATCTTGTTTAAATACTTATACTTTTGTATTAAATATTAAAGTAATCTAGTAACTATAGATATATATAATTATAGAATCTAAATTATAATCGAATATGTTTGTAAATAAAATCAATTTTGAAGCAAAATTTTTAATAAACGTTGTATACATAATTTTTAATTGTAGATTCTTTATCTTAATTAATAAATATATAATTATTATTTTTATATTGTAATTAAATAAATTTAATCTTTTAAGCAAAATTAATTGATAATAAGTAATACTTTTATTTTGTTAGAAGAATTTAAGAAATTTACTAAACACTATTATAGACTTAAATTGTTATTCGAAAGATTTTTATTGTATCTATCTTATTAATTTTAGTTGTTTTATTAAGAATTATTTTGTTAGAAAGCAAGCGTTCGAAGTCTTGTGCAACAACAAAAATAAAATTTCGCTTTACAATAAAGTAGACTTGCAAGAGAAGCTACTTCTCTCTATATTAGATATAGTTAAACGTCTAGAAAAAAAGTCTCAAATATTTAGATGCTTTGCGAAAGAATATAAGTTTTTCTATAATAAATTAGACAATCTAATACAATATATTAGAAGCTTAGATAATAATAAATACAAATATATAATAAGCAAAATAAAGAGTAGATTTTGCAATAAATATAATAAGATTTTAATTAAACAATACAACTATATATATTATATGCGTAGTAGATATCTAGATATCAATCTTAACGCTTAGAAATATTAACAATATATTTTTTTATTTTTAATTATTGTCTTTGTCTTATTTATATAGAGATTAAGATTATATTTTGTTAAGCAATAAGCAATTATTAAAAAATAATATAATTACAACTTTTACGTATTGCAATTTTCTCGAATCTCTATATTTAGTAATTAAGAATTAAGAAGATATTTTTAATATTAACCTATTTTTAACGTTGCAAGATTTAAGACATTAGATCGTCTCTTATAAAAAAAAAACATATTTAATCTACTATAACAACTATTTTTTTAGTATCTTATCTAAAAAGCTTTTTCAAGAATCTATTTAGTTAAACTTAAGAGAAAGCTTCTTTGATTAAATAATAAAAATGTAGAATTTTAGTTAATTAGCGTTGCGAAGATTTGATTTTATATTATAAAGACTTCTTCTTTAATGCAATCTTAATTTGCTATCTCGAATATATTAAATATATATCTTTCGAACTAGAGTTTTTTTCGATTTGTATAACTTTTGAACAAACATTATATAACAATTGTATATACGTCTCGAGAAGATTTCTTTTTTAATTAAGAAATTGTTTGTTTTAGTTAATAAGTGCACACAAAGTTATACAAATAATTAGTATATTATTGCAACAATTAAGAAGAGTTTCTTGCATATTATCTTTATTTGCTCGAATCTTCTTTGTAATACTTGTGTGTTTGTTTTTAAGATCTTGATTTACTTTAATTAATTAAGTAATTGTAGAATTGTTATTAAGATATATATAACTAAGTTTTGCGAGCTTTAAAGCATTTGTTATTGTTCTTTATTGTTTGTTTTTTTGCTATGCGTCAAATATATATTCTCTCTTATTAGTAGATAAGCAAGAATAAAAAAGTTATTATGTGTCGAGAAAAGAATAAATTTAACAATATTTATCTTGTCTTATTAACTAGTTGCTCAAGATATCGCGTAGTAAACAAATTATATCTTGTTAAATACAATATCTTTGATAATAGATACAAGTAATTTCAAATTATTAAATAAGATAGAATTAAGCATTTGAAGATTAGTCGCTTAATTTAATAATAAATTACTTTCTTCTTGCAAAATTTGTATTATATTGTTATTTTTCTCGAAATTCGATAGTTTATTATTGAGATATACAACTCGAAGTAATTTACAATTTATTTATCGCTATTGCGTGTTAAGTAAAATATCGACTTAATAAAATATATCTTTAGAAACTAGTTGCGTAATAACAAGCGTCAATTTTACAAACTCTTACAATTTAATCTTCAAAATATAGAGTAAAATATATAATTAAGAGATTAATAGTAAGACATTTTACAATAGAATTGATTTAGAACAACTTATAGTTCTTTTCGACTAAATAAAAGTATCAAGTTATTTATTAGTAAGTTTTAAGTTGCATTTAAAAAGTTTTTTCTCGATTTAATTAGACTGGTCGCGTCGAGTTGGGTCATCGAGTTCGAGTTGAGTTCTCAACTCGCCAAGACCTAATTCGAGTTAGAAATCTTGGCCCAAGTATTTGGGTCAAGTCAAAGGATAAATATGGAGTACTTAGCGTATAACTTGGCTCGACTCGCCAAAACTCGAAAAATTTAGATTATTTTTGAAAAAGTGCATTAATCAACTTAATCAAATTAATTAATTTAATTAATTAGTTTATAATATTATATAGTAATGCATTTAGATAATGCATTTGTACGCTATTTGTGCGTTATTATTTTTAAACTATTTTTAGTAATTCAAATAATGCGAATTTTTTTAAAAATAGAAAATCTTGACATTTTGACGTCATTTTCGATTGCTTGGCGAGTCGATTGGGTTGAATTAAGAAATCGTTGACCTAGATCAATTCCAAGCTAGATCAAGAGATTGGTATCGAGTATTTGGGTCGAGTTAGAATGTTGGTATCGAAATCTAGCCCGACGATTAGTCTAGATTTAATTAAAGTTTTCGCATGTTTTTTCTTCGAAAGTTAAGTACAAATTCAAACTCTTAAATTTGTTTAAGCAATTTTATTGTCAAAAGACTTGTACTACTTTTGTCTTTGTCGAAAGAAAAAATGTAAATTAATTTGTTTATATAAGTATAATTATTTAGAGTCTATCTAAGTAAGCAATCTCTATTTGTATTTATTGTCGAATGCATATTTTGTTTGTCAATTAATTTTTATTTTCGCATAACTTTCGTATTTTTAATATTTATTCTAATTGTGCAAGAAACAAGCGTAAAAATTTGTAAGTTTTTTTTTAAGATACTTATAAGAACTTTAATAGTATCGATCGATTAATATTTCTTTTTAATAATTGCTAGTTAAAACAATTGTTTAAAAACAAATATCTTTATTATTATGTTATTTTCTTTAATTTTTTCTTTGCTATTAAAGACACAAAGTAAATGTTCTTATTTTCGAGTATTTTTTTTCGATTGTTACGAGATTAATATTTATTGCATTACTTATAATAACTAGTTTTTTACTTACTCTTAATAAGCTTTTTTAATCTAATTTTTTCTAGATTTTGTTGCAAGAGCACTTTAGCTTGTATATTTTAAGAGAGCAAAAATAGTAAATTGTTGTTTAATCTACGCAATTTAATTTCGAATTAAATAATCTAAACTCTTGTATTTTTTAGTTGAAGCTTAATAAAAATTTCTCTTGTTTAATAAATCAAAAGAATAACAATATAAAGAACAATATAGTTTGTCGATTGTTTTTTTATACAATTTCTACAAGTCTAAGATGCAAGATTAGCTTTAAAATAGATTAAAAATAGTAACACTTAAAACAACTCGAAGAAAGCAATAGCTAATAGACAAAGTTTTAATATTTTTATTTAAGATTATATATTACGTTACAATTAATTCTTGTTCGAGCAATTAAATTTACAAATTGCTACAAAATTTAATAAGAAAAGCAAGCTTTATAAGCAAACTTAACTAGATTTTGTTAGCAAACATTGTAAAAGCATCTATTGTTATATTAACTAGTATTAAAAAAGATACAATCTTATTATATTATATTGTTTTTGTTGCATTAAATAATGTTTTTAAATTTCTCAAATTAAGTTGTATTTATTAGATCTTCGTTCTTGCAATTTTCTTATAAAAGAAGAAGTATTAGAAGATGTTAATAAAGAGATACAACTACAATATGTATCTTTCAAACAAAGAAGATTGCTTTTAAGAGCTTTGCGTCGAACTCTCTCGTTTTGTACTTTAGAATCTACTTCTATATTAATATAGAAATAATTACGTCTTTGTTATCTTGTTCTACAAATATTATTGAATAAATTTAATTGTTTTTAAAAAAGTAGAGACTCTTGTTAGCTTATTGCGTTTATAATTAATGGAATTTTATATTAAAGATTAGAAATTCGAACAACAATTTCTTGTCTTTTATAAATAGATCGATACTATTTCGAGCAATCTCGAAAAGATTTGTTAGATTTACAACAATAAGTTCTCGACATAATAACTACTTACTTAAAATAATAAGAAGTATATCTTACGATATGCTTAGCAATTGCAATAGTCAAAGTTAAAATAAAATAAATATTAAAATTATATTTATTGTTTCTTTTATTGCATAAATTGTGTTAAAGCACAATAATATAATATTGTAATTAATAGTAATATTAAATAACAATTCTTGCAATATTCGCGTTTCGGGAGATAGATCGAGCTAATAGAGATTAAGATATTTATAAGATTCTGCAGATTTTACAAATCTATCTATTCTACGTACTTAAGTTAGTACTATCGAGATAGAATTTGCTCGAAGAGCTTGTTTTGTTTTCTCTATATTCGACAAAGTTGCAAAATCTCTATCGAATTAGACTACGTTTTAATGCGTAAAATTTTGATATTTGCAATACGCACAAATATTTGTAGTTGTTCGCTAGTTGCACAGTTGCGTCAAACTATTATATTTTTCGATTTAAATATTAGATTCTATTAATTCGAGAAAACTTTATTTTTAAGACAAATCTAATAGATTAAGAGAACATATATATATTTTACGCAGATAGACTATAATTGCTATATAGAATAGACGCATCTAGAAACGCAATATTAAGAAATATTAAGATTGTCTTTCGCAAAGCTTAACTTAAATCTCTAGATTCTTGCAAGTAATGCAAGAATCTAATTTTAATCTTGTATAAAGTCTAGATATTAGTAACACAAAATTGCAACTTTTGTTATAACAAATCTATATATATCTAGAACAGAAGTTAGGATTTATTAAATGCAAATAAAAGAGTCTCGATTAGTATATTGAAATAAATATTAAAGTCTTATTAGAAATTAGTTGAAAATTAGACTCTAAGCAAGCTAATTATCTTAATTACAATCAATCAATTAATTTATTATATATTAACTTTCTAGCAAACATATATATGCAAGACAATATATTTGTGCTAGTACGTATTAAAATACGTTGAATAAGTGCTTTAAAACTCTTAAGAGTTGCTTATTTATTATTAAATAATTGTTTCGAAAATCTTTACAATATAATTTAGTTGCTTTAATCTTACTTCTAAAAACAAATTTCTTGATTTAACAATTTATAAATATTTAGTTAAACTTCTTGTTTAAGAGATTTAAAGCTTCTCTTGCAATTTAAGTACAATTATTTGCTTGTTCTTTGCATTATTTTATTATTTCTTGTTACTTCGATCGAAGCTTATTTCTTCTTAATATAGAATTTCTTGTAAAATTATAGAGTTTCTATATATCTTGATTTGTTCTATAAGATTAAGCTAAGCTAGAAGAGTTTATTAGCGTCAATAAATTTAAGAATTATCTTTGAGCAACAAAATATTATTGAATATTAATTGCTTTTATTAACTTATATAATTTGAAAAAAGTACTAGATACACAAAAGAATAATATCTATTTCGATATTTCGAATAATTGATTTCTCAATTTTAAGATGCTAAGATAACTCAAGTAACTTAAGATTAATCTTGAGAACGTTCGAGAAACAATTAGAAGCTTGCATTTAAGAAATTAAAAAAAGCTTAACAAAAAATATAATTTTAATATTCGAGATACGTACGAATTCTTGCAATACTTCGATTATATCTTAATTGTTATTTGTTTATATTATAGTAATTTAAGTAATAGAATTAAACAATTTATAAAATTTCTATGCAAAAGTAATATATAGACAAAATTATTTTCTATATTTGCGTAATTAATTGCGTATAATTAATTGCGCTTATAAGTTACGCTTGTAAGTCTTAACAATATACAAATAGTACTTTTAATATTACATCAATAACATATGTCTTAATCTATTTTTTAAATTTTGACTTTATTAATTCGAAGTTAATTGAATTTGCTAATAAGACTTTAAGACTAAAACATTAACACAATAACTTTAAAAGTCTTAAGTTGCTAATAAAGTCTCTAAAGAATTATTCCAAATTGTCAATATAAGATATTGTTAGATGTTGCGCTATAATAATTGATTCTTTAATTATCTCTTAAGATTGTTAAGAATTGTAAGAAATTATTATATTAAATCTTTAATAGTATTAATCTTTTATACAAACTTAAGTTAAATAGTTTTCGACAATAATTGTAAAGTTATCTTATTTGAAATTAATTAATTCGAGCAAGTAGACAAGTTCGCTTTTAAGCGCTTATTAGTTTCTTAAGATTATATATATTTAAACTAATTAAGTAATTGTTGATAGCTTCTAGATTCTAGCTTGTTTGTAATTTTTATAGATCTTTTGTTATACAAATATTGTAAAGCTTATTGCGTATACTTAGACTAGTTCGAAGCTCTAGATTTATTTTTCTTGTCTTATAAAAAATTAGACTAATTGTCGGATTAAATTTCGATTCTAAAAGTTGAAATCGAAATTCGATTTAAATTTTTAGCGTAAAATCGAATTGTCAAGATTGATAAATCAAGTTACTTGATTAACTTGCTTAGAACAAATTCTTTCGCTTAATTGTTAGAAACTCGAATCTAATATTATAGAATCGAGTTACGTAATAAATTTGGATTTTCGCAATTAGTCTATAAAAAATAATTTTAATACAAGCTTTATAGCTATTATTCTTGGAGACAAAGTAGATTGCAATTGCGATATTTGCGTTATTTTAATATTATATTAATATACTAGTTATTAAAAACTAGCAAAAAAAAGTTACAAGATTTAACATACAAGAAAATTAATTTAGAAGTTTGAAGTATCGAAGACTATATATAGAAATTGCAAGATACAACGTGCAAGACAATTGATTTTAGAAATATTACATATAAAGCAATTACGCTTTAGTTAAGATTACATAGTCTAGAATATAGTTAACGAAAAGAACATTATTATTTATTTAATATATTATACGTTAAAAGCATTATTTTATAGCTACTATAAATTTACTTGAGTAAACGAAGTAGCAAGAACGTAATTAAGATATTGGCTTAAATATATATTATATAGATATTTTGTTACTTAATTTGATTAGAATTGCATCTCTTCGAGAAACATTTAAATTTAATTAATATATTTAGTCGAATAATTAGCTCGTGCATAAAAGAGCTTTATTTCAACAAATTTATCTCTCTTTTTTACTCTAGCATTACATACTAGTATTACTTAGTAGCAATTAGCATTTACTATAAACTATCTTAAATTAAAGAACTTACTAGACTTCTAACGCGTTGGTTCTTAAATAAAGATTATCTATAAACAAGATACTAATATTGTTATAAACACTTATGTTAAATATAGTTTTAACTTCGACTTTAACTTTAATATTAATCTTATATTGCAAACGTAAAGACAACAATAAGAGAAAATAAATTAATCTATTACTAATCGAAAGATTTAAGCAATTGTTATTAAATTAAGTTTGACTTAGTTAGTTGTTTGTGCTTAGTTAATAGACAAGATCTTTTTCAATCGAGTTGTAACTAATAACAAAAGTATTCTAGTTAAAGATATTATTAACTACAATTTGTTGCACTTCTTCTTAGTTTATTTTGAATCTCTTTATTGCAATATCTTGCGTTTTGCGTTTCTTATACTCTAATTCTTTCTTATATATAAAACAATTTATTCTTGTCTAATCTCTTACGACAATTATTATTAAGAGTAATTATTATATTAGTATTAATTTACACTATATGTATCGAGTCTTACAATTACGAGCTAGCTAAATATAATAGAGAATTATATTGCAAGAATTGTATCTTAACATAACTCTAAATAAGTTTGTTGCAAGTTATCTAACAATATTATATCTAAAGAGTTGCTAGAATTCTTGTAGATATTTTTAATTTATCTAATGTTTGTTAATTATTGTTTGCGACTACTTGAAGTAATTTAAATCAAACACTACGTTTATTAATCTAGCAAATATAATAATATTGTAAATTTAGTTTATCGATTCTTTATATTTGTTATTTATTATCGAAATATAGTTCTTTAGCAATATATTGTTGTTCTAAGACGTTTAAACAACAAGTATAAAGATAACAAGTTTAGATTTGCTTACAATTTATCTTTTAAGAGATTTAATATTTAAAGTTAGAATTTTACGCTTTATATTTGCTCTCGAATTCTAAATATTATAATTGTTGACTCGAATTATCTAATAGATATAGCAGATAAATTTAAGACTAAATAATATTGCATTTTTTAATAAATTAAAGACTACAATAATAAATATATTTATAAATATATTTATAAAGTTTATTTATATATACAAATATTAATTATTATCGATTTTCTTAATTAGAAGTCTTCTTTGTCTCGACAACGTATTGTAGATTCGATTTTATCGAAATAAAAGAAGTTAAAATTTATAAAGCTCGAGAATAGAAGTTTTGTCTTATTATTGTCGAACGAAGAAATTAACAAAGAAGTTCTCTCTTAAATTAATAACTACGTATACTTTAAAATTCTAATATTGAGCGAACTTGCTTACAATTAATAAACAAGTTTATTAATATGCAATGTTACTTATTAAGAGCAATAAATTGTTGTTAATATAATCTTAACAAAGATAAATCAAATACTTTAAGTGAATAAATACTTTGCTTCGATTGTAAAGATATAGAAGTAATAAACAACTATATTGATATTTCGAATAACTAATTTCTCAATATTAAGATACTAAGATAATTCAAGTAACTTGAGATTAGTCTTAAGAGCGTTCGAAGAGCAATAGAAAGCTTGCATTTAAAAGATTAGAAAAAACTTAACAAAAAGTATAATTTTGATATTAGAAATGCGCACGAACTTTCGCGATACTTCAATTACGTTTTTACTTGTTACTTGTTTATATTATAGTAATTTAAATAACAAAATCGAACAATATATAAGATTTCTACGTAAGAGCAACGTGCATCTTAAAAGAACTCTTTCTATATAATTAATTGCGCATAATTAATTGCGCATAATTGATTACTTATAGTAAATAGTGCTTGCAAATTGCGTTCGACAAGTCTTAACAATACAAGTAATATTCGAATAATATTTAACGTATCTCTTAAATTTTTGATAATGCTTAAGACTTGCTCGAGATTAATTAAATCTACTAATATAACTTTAGAGCTAAAATATCGACACAACAATCTCAAGAATCTCGAATCGCTAATAGAATCTCTAGAGAATTATCCCAAATTGTCAACATATAATAACAAAAATAATATATAAGATTCTTTTTTGTTCTAAATAGTCTTAGACTTTAGCTTCTATATTTTAGCTATTATGCACTAAGAAGCTCAATTTAATACTATTATGCTTATTAGCTAAATAATAAGAAAGAAAAGATAGAAACTAAAACAATAAGTTATTAAGCAAGATACGCGATAATAGTTATTTAATTCTAGTAAGAAGTCAAATATATAAGAAGTAAGACTTGTTAACAATTATACTATTAATTATAATCTTATACTTTCTAGATTCTTATTTTGTTTCTTTATTGATTTAAAAACAATCTATTTTCTTAGCATTTATTTTATTACTTTAGATTATTAACTTGCAATCTTGTTTTTAACTCGCAATTAATATTTATTTGTAAAATCTTTTACTTTTGCTTTTACATTATATTTCTTTAGAAGTTATAATAAGTTACTCGAATTTCTTATATTTTCAAATAATAATTGTAAAGCTATTTTAGAACAATTACGCATTAAATTGTTAAAAGTATATTCGACAATTTAATTAGAATATTCTTTACAAATTCTATTGTTGTAAGAAAGTAACACGCTTGCAAGTTAAGAAACTTTAAGTCTAGATAACTCGACTTTATAAAGTTTTTTAGTATACTAGTATTAATATATAAAGCAATCGAATAGTTCTTAACAAATTATATAGCTATCTTTAAGAGCTTTAGTACAACTATAGTATATTGAAAGTTGCATGAGTCAGATATAAGAATTAGATGCACGAAGAGTATTAAGAGTATTGTTTAATCAAAGAAGTTTTTAGTTAGAAACAATATTACGCAAAAAAAGTTAAGAGAAATTTGAGATAAGTTTAGAGTGCTTACGCTCGTCTAAAAGAAATTTTATCTCGAATTTCTAATTAAGACTTTAAAGATTCTATATAAAAGAGTGTTGTTGTCTAGAATATGATCGATCTATTGCTAAAGTTAAAAATCAAGAGAGTTAAGAATGCTAAGCTAAAGATTGCATTAAATAAATCGCAATCTTTTTTAATTTTTTAATAAAATTATTGCTTTATATTTTCGAGTTTAAACTTAATTTTTACCTCGCAAATCTCAAATATATTAAGAAATTTTTAAATATATCGAAGAAAATAGTTTTAAATAATTTATTTATTTTTATTATATATTTCTTGTACGTATTTACGTTATTAATTATATTTCTTTTTAATAAAATATAATACAACTCAAAGTATTTTCGACTTTTTATTAATATAATTTGCGAAATTATCTTAAATATAGTTCTTGCAATTTTCGAATTAAATTTTCAAACTTGTGTAATAAATATACTTTTGTATTAATAACTTTTTAACGTAATTAATCTTCTTGCATTAATCGAATTAATAGTAATTGTTACTATATTTGCAATAATAGTTATTAATATATTGTGCAAGCTAGAGCTTTGCAATTGCAAGCTCAACTTTAAATCTTAAAAGTTGCAATATATTTATATTATTAATATGCTATATAACAATATTTGTTAAAGTAAAAAATATAGATTTGTCTCTCAAATTAGATACTTTGATATCTTTTTTATTCTAATTAATAGTTATACTAGTATTAAGATAATTATTTTTGCCTAATGTTTAAGACGTATTATTTACGTAAATTTCTTTACGCAATTAACTATTAATAATATTCTAAAAATTAATAAACCTCTAAATACGCTTGCGATAGCAAGTTACTAATAGTTTGTTAATTATTGCTTCGAACTAGATAGCTTTGTTTACACAAAACAATTAGAATTGTAAAATAGTTACTATCTCTTTAAATAAAGTTGCGTAATTAAACGAGTTAAATTAGATAATATATATAATAATAGTATAATAGTAGTTGTAGTAGAACTAATTGCTAAGAAACGCAAGTGCAAGAAAATCTTGTCTTTCTATAAGTTGCTTTTTTGCTTGCTATTAAAGAGAAAACTATATACAAGCAATATTTGTTAACTTAATACTAATTTTGCTTGAATCTAGTTTGCGCGAGCTTTGTTAAACATATAGTTGCATATACTTAATACGCTATTGCGAAGCAAATCTAGTATATCGAGACATACTTTACAAATTTATAAAAGATAATTTTGTACAATAATAAAATTATCTTGTATTTATAAAATTAAACAAGTTATTAATAAAATTAATAATAATAATAGAATTAAGTTGTTTAGTATCTACTATTATTAATACTTTTTAAACTCTATATTTTATTAAAAAAAGTTAACAACAAACTTTTAAATTATAAATAATATTCTAAATAATATTTTAGAGTTTGTATAAGATTTTCTTTTTAATATTATTAAATTAATTAAAATTAAATTAAAATAATAATTTAAAGAAGTTTTAAATAAAATATAATTTATTTAGATATCTAGTTAGCGCAATTATCGAATCAAATATTAACAAATTTATAAATTTTTTATTTATTGTTAGTTTTTAAATTTCGAGTATGTTTTAATAAAAAATAGCTATTATCGATTTTATAAGCAATTAAGTTCAAATATTTGTTATTTAATCTTTTATATAACAAAAGTAAAAAATAACAACTTAAAAAAATTGTTTTTTATATTTAAAAAACTTATAAAAATTATAAAAAAATAAAAAATAAAACTACAATAAATATACAATTATTAGGAAAAAATTTACAAAAAAAGAGATTTACAAAAACTAATTTAAAAATATAAAATAAGCAATTCGACTAATCGCGAAAACTCGAATTTATTATATAACTCGATTTTATAATATTAAATTCGAGTTCTTAACAATTAAGCAAAAGGATTTGTTCTAAGCAAGTTAATTAAGTAGCTTAATTTATCAATCTTAGCAATTCGATTTAATGCTAAAAATTTGAATTAAGTTTCGATTTTAACTTTTAGAATTAAAATTTGATTCAACAATTAATCTATAAGCAATTAAAAAAGATTTTAAAAATTGTTGTTGCAATCTCGAAATTAATTGTTGTAGAAATTTTAAAATAAAATAATTTAAAATTTTTTAAAAATATAATTTATATAGTTAGTAATAACAAAGATAAAAAAAATTCTAGATATTTAATAATACAATTAAAATTAGTAGAAAAAATTACAATTTTAGATAATAGAATATATATATTTGTGATTGTTTTTCACAAAATTTTTAAAGTTAAAAATATTTAATTAAAAATATCTAATAGAGTTTTAATTTGTATTTAATAGTCTAATTGTCGAATTCGATTTCGCGAGAAAATTGCTAAGTAATTGAACTTAAGAAGCTTAATTTTAAAAAACCTTAAATTTTAAAAAAATTATAATTTTCTTGTATTTTATAGATATTTTATTAAAATTACGTTGTTTTGTAAAGAATTTAGCGTGCTTTTAAACAAAAAAATTTATTCGATTTAAACTAGTTTGCGTAACGCAATTAATTAATTTAGCTTCGAATTAAACGAAGAAGTCTACTAGGTAAAGAATGGCAACTAGGCGAGTAAAGCAACTAGGCAAGGCAACTAAGCAAGGTAAACATCTATAATGATTGTAAAGATAATTCTCTAAAAACTAAGTTAACAATCAAGTTATACTTGATTGTTTAAGAGCAAACGTTATCGATAGACGCCAAACGCTCTCTTGTTATTTAACAAGAGCATTAGACACAAATCTCGTAACACATGCTCTTCTTAAAAGAAAAAACATTAACGCTCTTGTTATGTTGCAAATTCAAACGTCACTTGACTTCTAAATTTAATTATCATTTTGTCTAAATCTTAATAGCCTAATTAATCGTAATAAATTCGTCGTTCTTGTTCGTTTACGCATCATGTTATTAAATAATTTTAAATCAATTCTTTTTAATGTTTAATTTGTCGTAGAACTTCTTGTCGCATTGATAATAAACGCTCTTTCTCGCATTTAAGTATGTTTTGTTTAGCTTAATTTTTGCGAAATTATTCTAAAAACTATTTTTGAACAATTTGATAATCTTGACAATTTAAGTTAATTTGCTAACGAATTTAACAATGTTTTTAAAAAAATTATAAATATTAATTACAATAATAAAATTAATATTAAGAATAGCGTTGCAATTATCTTGTATAACTTAAAAACGCATCGTTGTTTCGTTTAAATTATTTATTATTTTGCTTAGCATTTGTTTAGCAATTGTCACAAATCGAATTATTTAACAATTAGTAACTAAGACATTTGTAAATTTAAAAACTATTCTTTTGCGAATTAATTTATCTTTCGAAAACGATGTTTAACGCATAATTAAGTTTGTTTTAATTGTTTCGAGCTTCTTTACGAAACGTTTTAGCAACTTTGAATCTCACAAAGCGAAAATTAAAGTAAAATTAAAGAAAACATCTTTATCGATTACGATTTTTAAAATCGATTTGCTTGCTTTTATCGTCGAAGTTAAACGTTTACAAAATAACGTCATTGTCTTAAATAAAATTTGATTAACGTTCGTTTTTCGTATCTTTTGCGCTTTAATTAAAGTTGCGCTTTGGCGTTTAATTGCTTAACGAACTTCGATTAATACAATTTTCTTGTTAATGCTAGTTGGTTTAAGATCTTTCTTGTAGTATAAATTTAAAAATTGATCGTTAAACATGACGAAATTTAAGACAAACTTATAAGTCTTGTAGTTTATAAAGATTTAATCTTTCTTTAGAAGCAACAACTTGTTAAGACGTATTAATGTGTCGTAAAATATGATGCTATATATAAGATCGTTTATCTTGATTGTTTTGTACTTTTTTTGCAAGTCGCTAATTTAAGTAAACTAGACGTCAACATTATTTTGCAAGATTTTTTTTTTTTAAAAACATTAACAATGTTTATAAACACAAAAATCGACTTTAGAAGCTCGCGTAATATATAAATATTGTTGTTTTTATTAAAAGTTGCGAGTTATAAAACGAAGCAATCTTATATTGTGATGTTAATGCGAACGACACAATTCACATTGTAATTAATAAGACACGTATAATTTGCTAAATTGATAAAATAATTGTTAATCTTTATCTTTTTTTAAATTAAAATAGAGCGACATTGTTTTTAATTAACTTTGCGTTTAAGATTTCGAAATCAAAAATCAAATAGACAAAAGATACGTTATTGTCTTTGCGAAGCATAAATATAATAAAATAGTTGTTAAACATAAACATTTCGCGAATAAATTGTTCGACGTTTGTTATAATGTGCTTCTAGAAAGAATTGTTTTTAAGCTTAATATCTATTTAGTTTAGTTCGTTGTCGCTTAGTGCAATTTAATTATTATAATTTTGTTAACTTAGCGTTTTCGCGAGATTGTTTTTAATTATCTAGTTTGCAACTTTGCGTTCGCGAGCTTTTGCGACATTTTAACTAAGATAAAAGTTTTTATTTTTCATATTAAATTTTATGTTAATTGCTTATTAGATAACGACAATAGACAAACAATTTTACAATGTAACAATAATAATGAAGATATTATTATTAATAATATAAAGATAATAATTGACAATAATAAGTAAGAATACGTATTTACAAAATTAAAGATAATAAGCTTTAATAATGTTGTTAACATTAATATTGATCGTATTAGTGTTCTAGTAAATTGCGTCTCGTAACTAAAACTTGTAAAACGTCTACTATAAATAAACAATAAATTATAATCGTTTAACGCTTAACATTAATTCGAAATAAGCAATAAATATAATTAAGTAAATTTTCTAATTTGTTAAGAAATTTAATTTGTACGTTAAATTGTTATTTTGTTCAAGAATTTTAAAAGATTTAATGCGTTAAATTAATAGCTTAAACCATTTAACGAACGACAAGAAGTAATTTTTGTAAAAACGAAAATACATTATGTTGTTCATTAAAAACTCGATAAATTTATGATGTTTATCGTATATTTTTTTAACTATTAAGTTAATTTACGCAATTGTCGCTTTTGTTTTAAAGACGTTAACGATCTTCTTTTGCAATTAATTTGTTTAAAAATTGTTAAATTTAAAAAGAAATAAAAAGTTATGCGTCTTAAAACTTATAATTATTTTATTTAATAATAACTTAATAGAGACACTAAGTAAATTATTAAGACGAACGCGAAATGCGAACAAAAAAAACACTTAATCTAGATTAAAGTTGTTAATCGCTATATATCGCAAGACTATCTTAATTATTTAATTTATTCGTTTACTTTGTTCGTCTATCTATGAATAAGATGCTATTAAAATCAAAAACTAAATTCTTAATTTCTAAAACATAATTGTCTAGAATTTAGACATAAATTTGCGATTCTTGTTGTGCACAAACGCTATTAAAACTTCTTAATTAATAAAATTGTCAAAAAGAATACTTATTTACTTCGCTATAATGTGAGCCGTTTTGTCGTTTAAAACAATTATTTTTTTGAAAAATTTACAAATTGTCATTAAGGCAACATTGAAATTCTAGTATAACAACAAATTTAAAACGAAATCGATGCACATAATATAAAAAGATACAAGAGAATTTAAAATTAAGTTAAAACTTCTATACAATTAATGTCGTTTAATTTGACAAAGATTGCACTTTTAAATATGAGCAATATATCGATGCAATTGGAAGATAAATTTGCGAAAATAAAAGTTAACAATTATTGTCTCGTAAATGCGAATAAAGTTAACATAATTATTTATGTCGTGCGTTTAATAAAAGATTTCTGTCTTAAATTTTTTGAACAAACATGGTTTTTTGCGATTTTTATAATTTATAAAGTAAAGTAAGTTATTTTTTTCAAAAAATTAAATGTTAGAAGACATAGATAACTTTTGAATCGTTATTAGAATTTTTGTTTATTTAATAAATTTAACGTATGTTTTAAGAAGTTTTTCTTAAAAATTTCACTTATTTGAACAAGACATAAGTGAAATAAGATTATTTTATCGATTGTATTTTAATCGATTAAATTTGATTTTTCTTTAAAAGTTTGTCGCATTAATTCAATTATAGTTTTTACGTTCGTTATAAAGTTATTTATTTTATTTAAGATTAATAACTTGTTTTTGTTATATTTGTCTTTAAATGCAAGAAGTCTAAACAATGCATTCGAAATCGTATATAGTCTTTCTATACAATAACGTACGTTTAATGAAAATTGTGAAAGATATTGCGAGATACGTACGAAACGAGAATTAAATTTATTAATTAATAAGAAAAATAACGTAGTTTGTTTAATAATGTTTGTTGTAATCAAATAATTAATATAAACTATAATAAGTCTTTTAATCGCTTTTATTAAATGTTTGATCTTTCGTATTGTTTATACAAGACAAGTTACTTTTATTTTAATTAATTAATAATTTATTTTAACGAAGCTTAGAGTTTTAAATAGAAACAAGACATGCTAAATATCGTTTCGTCTAAAGTTGTCGCTAATTGAATCGTCTTTAACATAATATATTTCGACATTAAATTCGAGTTTGCTAAAGACGTTTAAGTCTATGTACAATTAACAATTGTTATCGAAATAAATTAAGAAATTCGAAGTTATTAAAAATTGCTATAATTGTAATGCTAGCGATCAATGATCTAGTAAACACGTTAGTGCCAAGTTCTTGTAGTAGCGACTTGGCTTCATGCAAAGTTTTCTTTCTAAGAATTTTTCTTTAAAATTCTCACGAATTAATGTTTCTCTAAACTATAGTTCTACATGTTATGTAGTCTCGCCTTGTGTGCGTTGATGTAACGACGTCTTGTCACACGTTCGTACACAATCTCACAATAATTAATTAAAAAAAAAAAAAAAAAAACGAATGTTTAATACACGTGTTTCTTAAATACGTCTTTCGCTTTTGTTCGTCAATAATAGAAAAGCTCTTTAGAAGACGAGTTTTTTTTGTTGTAAAACGTTAGTTCGTTGAGCGTATTAAACGATTTTGTCTCTTTAATAATTAACAAGATCAAAATAAATCTTAAGAGTTTTTAAATTCTTAGAAAATTTAATCGTCTTAATGACAATAATACGTTTTTTAATAATAAATAAGTTAAAGACGTTTACTTTTTGTTTTAGCAAAGTAATGCTAAAATAATTAAGATAGATTTTTTTAAAATTAAGCGTAACGTTTAGCAAAACTAATTTATCGAACAACTAAATAAAATAAGTTAAATGTGTGTCGAACGATTAATAGAAAACAACAATATTATTAATGTAAATACGATAAAAAGTTTTAAATTAACGAAGTTCTTTTTTCAATTTATGTTAAACGTAGACGAACGAATTTTTAAATTTTATAATAACGACATTAAGTTGTTTTTTGCTTTAATAAATAATAAAAAAAAACTTTTGTTTATCTTTAAACGCAATTAAGAATTGCGAGAAAAAAGTTAATTTATTTATTAAACTTATGTGTTTACGATTACAAATTTAAATTATAATGTTCGTTTAAATAGATATCGAATGCTTATTTGTAATAATTTATTTATTTAATTTGCGAATATTAATTATTACTTAATTCTTTCGAATTTCGTTTAGCAAGATTCGTTAAATTACGAAGACAAGAAATTTGAACAACGAAAATTTAATTAATCACATTATTTTGTTTTAAATATATAATTTGTCAAATTCTTCATTAACTATCTTGCGATCGCATTCTTTTAAAAGATAAATTTTGTATTTTATCTTTAACGTTGATGTAGAATTTTAGTCGCTATTTAATGAAATTAACATTTAATTTTTCTTAACAAGATTAATTGTTTTGTTAATATTTTTTCACAAGATATGCAATCGTATAACGAGAGACTAAAGCGCAATGATTTCGATAAAATTATCGTAGATATAAACGTCATTAATTAGATTCGTTTAATAATTATTATTAAATATGTTAATTTTAAATATTTTCTTTAATTGCTTAGCTCTCTTCGTTAAAGTTAATTTAATATTAGTTTTGCTTCTTAAACTTTAATAGATGTCTTAACGTCGCATGTTACGAAATGCGAAATAATACAAAACGATCGTTACAAATGTATACGAAAAACATTTCTTTATTTGCGACATAAAAGTAAACGTCGAACAAAATCGATTCAAAAAAAAAAATTGTTAGACAAGATTTTGTCTTGTATTATTATTAAAACTTCGAGAATAAAATAAGTAACAACTATAAAACTTCTTTTGATTTTAACGATTCGTTTTATTTAAATGTTGTTTTTTGATTTTATCTCTAGTTTTGTCTTTAAATTTTAACAACTTTTAATAAAGTTTTCGTTTATTTGCGTCAACGATTATATGTTTGAAATTAATAATATTTATCATAAGTAATAGCTTTGCTTTTAGATTTTTTACGACGTAAACTTTTTAACAAAAGTGAGCGACAATTATTTTGTCGTCTATTTTATCTTAAAGATACATTAAAAGTTAAAGATAATCGTTAATTAAATGTTTGTAATTTCTAATGTCGCGTACAAATACAACAACGTTAAATTGTTTTATAAAATTATTTAATCTTAAATTACTAAGAAAGTCGTTATTAATTAATGACATAATGTATTCGTTGTTGACGCAGATAGCACACAAGATGTCTTTTTATAAGAATGTTATTTAACATGTCGCATAGTGTTAACGTCTAAAAATTAATTTATTTTGACGCAATAATAAAGCGTTTAACTTGATCAACTCTAAGCTCGTAAGACTTGTCTTAATAAAGACAAAATTAACATAAAATATCTTAGTAAATTTTTAATAATACTTCTTGTTATGTTTGTTTTTAATATGCTAAAAAAGCTTGTTCTTTAATAAAAAAATTAAAACATAATTTTTGCATTTAAAGAATTAAGAAAAAAATATTGTTGTTAACTTAACATGTATTGCATTCGTTTAATAAATTGCTTCTTATAACGAATCAATTATATAAATAATTGTTAATACTTTTTTTTCGACATAATATATTTCTTTCGATTAGTTATTAGCGACATAATATGTTGTCGTATTTGCACAAGAATCGTTGTAGTAATTCGTAAAATCTTTAAAGAGCATAAAGTAATAAATAAATTCTATATATTTTGTAGAATTTGTGTAGAATGTTGTTACGACAAAAGCTTAATAAATTGTTATTTGTTCGTAGTCGCTCTAATAGTTATCGCGATAATTTTCGCAATATTTATTTCAATAATTGTTTCGATTTCGTTGTGTGTTGTTTTGTTTAACTTTCGTTTTTTAATTCTAATAATAAGAGTTTTTGTTTTAACTATTTGCGAAAGAATTTGTTGTCGTTGTAATTGTGAGTTTTGCGAGAAACTTTAATGTTTAAAATTATGTCGACGTCTATTGCATTAATTGACGAAAATGTTCGTTAAAATCTTGTAAATCTTGCATAGACTATTTGAAATATTTGTAATTTGCGAATTGTTATTAAGAGAAATACGCGTAGTCGAATTGCTTGTAAAAGAATATGCAAAAAAAAAAAATTAAGCGAAACACATATAATGTAAGCTAACGAATAGTTCGTTTTTCTAATTGTTTATTTGATCGATTTGAATTTTGCTAGCTAGAGCGATAAATAAGCATTGTCTTTTATATCTCGCGCTTTGTGTTAAATTTCTTAATAAAGTTTTGAAATAATATGTAAACGATAAATATATTAATAATAGAACGCAATTTTATCTTAAGCTAATTTTATGCTTAAATTAATTGCTTTTAAATTTCTTCGATGTTTGTTAATTGTGCATAAAGAATAATGTTTTGTAGATATTTTATAGCTTTTTGTTCGTTTTTAGCATCTTTAATAATAAAGATCTTTAACGTTAACTTGTTAAACGTCTTGCTAATTTTTATCCTAAAGCGATTTTACAATTTATTGATAAAATTTAAAAAAGATAGACTTCGAAACGTTTATCGTTTAAAGTCGTTTATCTTTTTAAAATATTACGTTATAACAAAGTTACAAAGACAAAAAAAAAGATTGTTTTAAATAATAACTTCGTTAATAACGTATACGTAATCATTTATACGTTCGACAAAAATAAAGATTTCTTTATATATTATTTTCTTATGAGCGAAAATAATATTGTTTAACTCATAGTTATTTGTAGCGTCTAGATAAAAGAAGTCTAAATTAGACGCCTTAAATTAACTAGAAAACATACTTGTATTTTCTTGTAAAAACTTATTAAAGTGCCTAGAAATGCGACGAAAATTAATTAATTCATTTTAAGACCAATGTTATGTTTGTTTTACAAGAAGACGTTAATCTTTTTTACGCAACATAGTTCGCAATTGATTTAGATCAAAGATTGCAAAAAATGAAGTTTATTTAAGAATCGCAAAATTAAATTGCGAGATTAAAGTTTACTTAAAGATCGCAAAATTAAGTTACAAAAACGAAATTTATTTAAAAGTTATTAAATTAATTTAAGCGTTAAAAGATTATCGAACAAATCTTTGCTATTGTTGCGAGTTTATATTTTTTAACGTAGTTGTGTTCAATTAAGTTAACGAAAAGTAAATAGACTAAGCATTCGATTGCGAGACATTAAGTTCGACATTATGTTATTAATTGTATTAAGTATATTGTTTAGCATTAAATAAATTGAAAGACTATAAATTGTACAATTGTGCGACAAAGTCAATTTAATCAAATTGTTGTTAATTACTTTGCAAAGAATTATTAAAGCGTAAATTTATTATCTTGAATTTATTTTTTATTTCGAAACTCGTTCGATCAATTTTAAATTAACGACAACAATTTATGCTATTTTTCTTAAAAGAGAAAGCTCGCTTTCGACGATGTAAATTGTTAACGTTCGCTAATGTGTTCTTGCGCAATTTATTGTCGTCTAATTCGCTAATCTTGTCGTTTCTTAATTTGTCAAAAAAATTGATTATTAATTATCTAATTAAAAACGCAAGTAAAATAGAAGATGCGAATAAAAAGACAAGACTTAAGATGCTTAAGAACGCAAATCTATTTCGTTAAACGACAAGAACTTCGTTAAAATGCTTTAAGACGACAATTAAACTAAAAAATTCTAAATCTAGAATATTATTAAGATAGACGTTCAAATTCTTTTGCTTAAATTGCTTGTTTTAATGTTTAAATAATTGCTTTATTAACAATTCTAATAATGTTTTCAAAATAATGTTGTTTAATGTAGAAAACAATGATGTCTTTAAAGTAACAACGTTAATTGCAACAAATTGTGATGTCTTCGAAATTTAATAATTAAGAACAATAGACAATAATATCTTTGTTAAAGACTAATCGTGAGTTATGACAAATAATAATTTCTTCGTCGAAACTTCGTTGTTAATCGTGTTAAATAAAGTTATTTATTGCATTTTTTCGAACTTATTAATTGCTCGTTTAAGTAAAGTCTTGTCGATTGCTTATTCGATTAATCAAATTCGTTTATTTTTACTAAATTAAATAGATTAAACAAAACGACAAGTTTTGTTTGTTAATTCGAATGAAGACGAACGAGACAAAAGTTTAAAGAGCTTTTTTACTCTTAACTTATTTGACTCATTAATGCAAGAGATATATTGATATTTAATAGTGCAAAATTGTAGAATTTAATAAGTAAGAACAAAAAGAACAAGATTAGCTAATTAATTAAAAAAGATATCTTAATACGATTAGATAAACATTTGTGAAAGATAGATTTGCTAGCTCTAATGCAATGACTCAATGTTTAGTGATTGCGAAAGATAGACGAATGTTAACTTTAATGCAATGATTTAATGCTTAATAATTGTTAAAGACAAACGAATGCTAACTTTGATGCAATGATCTAGTGCCTAGTGATTGCGAAACGCAAATAAATGTTAACTCTAATATAATAATCTAGTGTCTAGTGATAAATGCGAGGTTAAGTGAAAGAATTAGCAATTAGTGTCGTTTGTCTAAATTAGACGAACGATTAACTTGAATTGTACGTTAATGCTATCATTTGCTAGGCAAAGAATGATAGCTAGACAAGCAAAGCAATTAGGCAAGGCAACTAAGCAAGATAAAAAGACACGCAAATGAACAAAGCAAACATCTATAATAATTGTAAAGATAATTCTTTAAGAACTAAATTAATAATCAAGTTATACTTGATTGTTTAAGAGCAAACGTTATCAATAGATGTCAAACGCTCTCTTGTTATTTGACAAGAGCATTAGACAAAAATCTCGTAACAAAGTTTGTTCGAATTCTTGAATTAAACAAAAAAAAATGTGTACGATCTAGTTCAACGATCATACTAGTATTTAATAAAAGTCTTATTTAATATACAAATATATTTATAAATACAATAAAAAAAATATAAAAAGCAACTAATTTATTATTAAAAACAAATTGTTTTTTTAACTATTTTAGATCAAAATAAAGTTAACTAAATATATTAATTCAATTAAGATTTTGCAACTTTGTTAAATTTAAATTAATATTTTTAATTAAATTTATCTAATAAATACAAAGTTTATCTAATAAAAATAAAATCTATTTAGAAAATCTTAAAAAATAAAAACAAAAAAATATATTTTTATATTAATAAATATATTAATAACAATAATTAATATGATATATAATATTTTAAAAATATAAAAACAATTATTTTTTAAATATATTTTAATAGCAATAATACAAAATATAAGTTTGTTAATATTTATAATATATACAATCTATTTTTAAATAATTATAATAAAATAGTAGATAAAAATAGTTTTTTTAACAATAAAACAAATTTTATATATATAGAGCAAAAGTATTATTATAAAAGATTTTAGTTTATATTATTTATTTTAAATAATATTTATAATTAAAAATCTACTAAATATAATATAGACAATTAATATCTTATTAATATTCTTATAAAAAATTATAATAAAAAATTATTAAAGCGTTTAAATTATAATTAATTTATGATTTACAATAAAAAAAGTAATAAACAAACTAATATACTACAATATAAATAAAATATTAAAAAATCTATTTAACTGTTTTTAATTAAATCAATACTATATTTTAAAATAAAAAATAAACTATTATATTGCTTTAAATAAAATTAAAAAACTATAAATTAAAAAAGATCAATAATATATTAACAAAATTACTATTTAAATTATTATTTAATATTTAAGTAAAAAAACAATATATTAACAAGTATACAATTTAGTTGTTTAATATTTTTTAAGAAATAATTAAAAAATTTAAAGAGTATTAACTTGTAATTTAGATAATATATATCTTTATATATATAATATTCTACTAAGTAACTCTATTTAGAGATCTAAGAAAGAGAATATTAATATTATTTTCATTGCTTTAGTTTGTGCAATATTGTTAAATTTATTGCAATCTATATATTTATCTTCTATATTGCATTCGACAATTGTATTATCTATAGATAGCACTTATTATAGAAATTTTCTATTAATAAATTTTTGTCTTTTTTAATCTTGTTTTTTACAAATGCTTTATTAATTAGATAGATAATTATTATCTATCTATTGTATTTGCTAACAAGAATATAAATAGAAAATATATATCTAAATAGTATCTTTGCAAATAAAAACTAGTTATTCTTTCTCTCTTCTTTATTTGTTATTTATTATTCTATAAGATCTCTTAAATTAAGTAGATAATTATATTTATCTATTGCATTTACTATATATATTAACAAGAATATAGATAAAGAATATATATCTAAATAATGTTTTTTCTCTATTTTTCTTATCTATATATATAAACTCTCTTTATGACTATTAATATAAATTGCAAATAATTAAATTTTCAAAATTTATTATTCTTACTAGAATATCTATAAAAAAGTTAAAAGTCTATAGAATATTGTTAATTAATTAGTATCTAACAAATCTAATAGAACTAATCGAAGTTCTAATTACTTAGTAATTTTCGAAGTTTATAAAGTTAATTAAGAGTAATAAATTAATTGTAGATCGATTAATATTTATTATATTAATAAATCTAATAAAACTAATACAATTGTAGAAAAATACTCTAAAAGTCTTTGTTAGATATATTGTAAAATAGATTAAATTAAGATAGATTTTGTCTCTAGAAAACTTCTTTTAGATTAAATTCTTACTTAGAAAACTTGTCTTAAATAGATTTTTATATAAAAAATTGCAACTTGCGCAAATAAAAAGATTACTAGAAATAAATTTGTATAGATTTTTAACTTCAAGTCTTATATAATGTAAATAGAAAATTTAAATTTGTAAGTTTTTTTGTTCTTAAATTTAGATCTTGTACAAGTTTTAAACTTAACTTATCAATTTAGAGTTAAATTCTTAGAAATAGAACTTATCTTTAAATTGTCTAGCAAATAGATTAAGACAAATTAACTTCGAATTAGTCTAGTTTGTTTCGCAAAGTGCAATATTAGAGTTCTAGAATATTGTTTTATTTCTCTTCTAACTTGTATTGTCTTTAATAGTATAGTTCTAATATAATAAAATTAATAGCTTATATTAGATTCGATTTCTAATAGTGCTAATCTAATAATAGAGTACAATATCTTCTTTTCTAGTAATATTATTAGTATGTGTTTGTTGTTGTTTCTTCGAAGATTCTAGATTCGATTTCTAGCTTTCTAATTTAATTTAAATATAATAATAATAAAGAGTTTTCTTCTTATACAAGAGTATACAATTGTATATAAGAATTATTGTATATAAGAATTGTATAAAGAGATTAATATCTTGTATTAGATTTAATTTCTAATAGTATTAATTTAATAGTAAAGTAGAATACTTTGTTTTTGCTTAAGATTTGAAAGAGTTTGCAACTGTAGTAGCAATTCTATTAGTTCTCTTGTAGCTAAACTCTACTAAAATAGACTATTGTTATACTTGTTTACATTTATACTTAATATATTTAGTACTTTTACAATAGTTATTTTGTTTTAAGTTTATTTTTTAATTCTTGTTTCTAATTCTTATTTAGATTAATTTTATTAACTTTCGCAATACCTAAGAACTTAATATTAAAATCGAGATAATTATAGAAGAAATTCTACGCTTAAGTCTATATAATCTTTGTAAATCTTAAAGATAATTTAATCAAGTTATATTAATATAAAGTTTTAGTGTTTCGAATTGCTTTTCGAGAAACATAGTTGATTTTAACTTGTTTCGAGCATATAAAATCTACAATAACTACAATAGTCTTAAGTTTAAAATAGATTCTATTATTGAAGTAACTACAATAAAAAGCGCGAAGTCTCTAATTTAATATTTAGAATTTTCAAAAGATTAATTCAAGCAATGCGAAAGTTGATAAAATCGATCTAGACAAAGATTGGGAATGGAAATAAAAAATTAAAGTTAAGAGAAGACAATCGTTGTAAAAGCGCTAAATATATCTTATTATTATAGTAGGCGACATAGGCAGCCAAGGGAGGGTTGTCTTCGATTGGCTGCGCTGCGAGAGAAATTATGGCGCTGCGAACACTGTCACCTCTAAATTGATCGAGTCGGCAAACGCCATGCCGACAAATCTCTGCGTTCGTGCTTTGCGACCAAGAAAGTTCATCCCAGCGGCTTATTGCCATCAAATTTGCCGAAAGTTCACAACTTACGGGGTAGCACTGGATTGCCATGACTCACTGCCATGAGATAGACACAAGGTCTACGATTCTCCCACAGCGTAAAGTAAGTACGCCGAAAGTAGATTTTTCCAGTCAATAGAGTCAGCCCTGGTATATGTACAAAACCCCGTTGAAACAGTGCTGTTTGAGCTGATAAATCTGGCAACTCGTGAAGCCGGTGAGTGCGCAACGGATCTTTTCTTCGGAAATACTCCCATAATCTTCTTACGAGAACCTTTCCGCAGATAGTCCCGAAAGGGCGACATGCAGGTGGATAGATAGCCTGCACATCGGCATGCAACATCCTACATCTGCTCCCACTTCTGTTCTGCGCAACAAAGGTGTCAACGAGGCTCCGCAGAGCCCTCTGTATCTCATGGCAACTCCACAGCTGCTAAAAGGAAAAGTAGCTGCTGTCACTGGTGGGCTCACAGGTATCGGACGAGCGATTGCTGTAGGCTTCATGCAGCATGGTTGCAGGGTCGCCATCAATCATCTCGAGACATCCGGCTAGGAGTTAACGCTTCAAACATTGCACACAGCATGGCACGACTGCCTTATCAATGTTCCGGGAGATATTTCGCGACCAGAAAGTGTTGCGCAGTTAGTGAAGGCCACTGTAAAAAAGTGGGGCAGACTAGACATATTGATCAATAATGCCGGGATCTGTCACTTCGCCGAATTCTTAAGGTATATCGGAAATACCTATTTCTTTCTTCGACTTGATTATGACCTCTATGCAGCACCGAACCGAATTTGTACTCTCGAACCGTTCGCACCAATCTCGATGGCTCATTCTATGCTACTCAAGCTGCTGCACGCCAAATGATATCACAATCACCTTCAGGGGGCTCAATCATAGGAATCTCGTCAATTTCGGCTTTGACTGGTGGAGGCTTGCAAACCCATTACACGCCTACGAAGGCTGGGATGCTTAGTCTTATGCAAAGTTGTGCCGTAGCCTTGGGACCACATTCTATTCGTTGCAACGCAATCCTTCCTGGCACTATCGAGACGTCTATGAACGCAGAAAATCTTAGCAATGGAACTAAGAGACAACATATGGAAAGAAGAATTGCTTTAGGAAGGATTGGTGAACCAGAGGACATTGTCGGTCCCGCCTTATTCTTAGCCAGCGACATGAGCAAATACGTTGTAAGTGTCTGCGACGACTATTTTGTTACCGACTCTTGACTTCAAACGCTGATAATGCCAGACTGGTGCTCAATTGCTCGTTAATGGTGGTCTATTTGTCAATTTACAATAACGTCGTTGAACGACTCCCGCACTCCGAGACCACATAACAAGAGAATCTTACTACAAATCTCTCACCTCTTAATGGAGGAATGTGGTTGTAGCTCTCGCAGCCAATCAGCACTACAAGGCGCCGAACCAAAATTGTGAGAACAACGAAGTTACACCACCCAGCCGCGAAAGTGATTAGCTCTTTTCTTCCCCAGAAAATCCGATGCTTCTATTTTGGATTATTGAGGCGCAGCTAAGTCAAGCAGGCCGATCGTGTTCTTTTGTAATTGACGTTGTAGACTAGGTGTCTGCTGCATTTCCCTCTCCTTGCTCAGAATGGCATAAGATTACGGGATGTTCGATTCAGTTTTGTCTGAACTTTCTATGCATAGACGCAGCGAGCGATGTCGCGATTCAGCGACATAGCACTACAAGCGATGATTAGGCAACTGCTATTGTTTCAACATCTAGTCACAGACTAAGCATTATACGACCTCTTATGCAGGCCATGATATGCTAGCTCGACATCAGCTTATTACGTACTTGCACAGGCATCCTATGGTATCGATGGAGTGTCGACACTCACGCGACTGCGATTTTGTTTCAACAAGTGCAGTTCACAATTGGACTCCTCGAACGAGTCAGCTTAATCTGGCCTGCTCGCCGTTCAAAACCCGATGCGAATGAAGGTCAAGACCACCTTTTGACATCATGATGTCGCTGTTCGGCCAGTCCGACATCGACGCCCCAAGCTTTGAAACCTCCTTTTCGATTGGAAGGGCCAAGAAGATTGAGACGTTCTCTGCTTTTGCGAATCTCGAAAGAAAGCCAGATACACTAAGCAGTTACATACAGTATTGCTCCTTCAGTACGAAACCATCATAGGCATCCTTCATAGTGATAACGGTCTTCTCTACAGCCGCCGCGAGCGCTTGCTTAACAATCTTCCGCCTGGTGAAGCTGCGCAAGTGGGGGGGGGGGGGGGGTTGTGGAACATACTCAAATAGAGGGGTGCCTTAGAGGATTACGTTCCAATCATCTATTCTACTTCTCTTCAATATAGAAAGTCACAGAAGAAGAGAGTTCAACGTAAATCGATTCTAACGACAAAGACACGTAAACGTCGATTACGACTTTGTTAAACCCTGTCTGACACCCTGCCTAAGCCTGCGAAATCTTATCTTCATCGCCTCCGTGAACCCCACGCGCACCGATCCAGAAGCAATACAAGCCACTTGCATCTTTCCTGGCGCTGTACCGGTGTGTGGGAAGCTCAAAGATTCGCTCCTGACCCTCTGTCAGGAGATCGCGGCGGAGGTTGCGAAGAATCCGAGCCTTGTGCCTGATCATAGATTAACGGGGTCGGGCTGTCCTCTCATAAGCGAAGTGCTCCGAACTCCTTTGTCGAAGGGACGAGATCTGAGGAAGTAACAAAGCTTGGTGCGGGCTGCTCATTCCGAGTTGCTGCAAGATAAAGGCATCGACGCACGTTAGAAAATCACGGCCGGAGATCTTGTACTGCCGAAGAAGGTCTTGAAGCCTTGGGACGGATTGGTCGAGGTCGGTGAGGGCTGGTTGACATCTAGATTCGCGAACGGCAAAGAATGGTCAGCGATACTTCGGCAGTTGCTTTGCAGGACGGAAGTCGAGATGATAAGAAGAGAGAGCCATAAAAGACTGGGCCAAGAGAAGAGCGTAAAGAGCTAGGGAGGAGATCCGAGTCTCACATGATATCCAAACTACGTGAATCCGTCAGCGCGAAAATAACGTCTTCTACATCCCAATGCCATGGATCGAGTCTCGCTATCGCTTGCGAAAGACTTGTGCCCCTGCGGATCGTCCTGATGTCTCGTCGACGGCGTTTGTATGCGCCCGGGATGGAGCTCGTGGATTCATCTGGTGAGCTTCGAGATGCAGGTCGTTTTCGGTTCGAAGTCGAGGTCCCCAGAAAGCGGGACGAAGGGTCCTCCATTCGTGGCGGCTGGTATTCTGACCATTGAATGGACTCTAGTGCCCTAGTCGCGGCTGCAGTAGTGGGAGTGGAAGCCACAGGAGTTCCGGAATAGGCTGCTACATACTGAGCATCGAGGTGTTCAGGACCTGAACCTCGGCAAGGGTCAGCTTCGGCACTGCACCCCATCCTGTTGTAAGTTTTAAGTTACCTAGAATAGCGTCATCGCACCCTAGACCTTCGTCGTAGAATGCGCCACTCGAACCATCTCCATCGAAGAGATTTATATCAAAACCAGCGTTTCCCGAAACGCTACCGAGTACAGCAGGTTCATAGAAGCCAGCATGACCTAAGCCAGCTACATCCAAGCCACCATTACCTAATAGGAAGGTCGAAATGGTACCGTCACCGCAATCGCTATCACGCGGTACGATCTCAGGGGCAGATAAGCTCGAGGAAGAGAGTGATTGCGAAAGGAAAATCATCATGGCTCCAATAGTTGGCCATGTCGATGATGGCGTCAGCTGTAGCAAGTCCGGTCATCCTTCCTCCATATTGGTAGGAAGATGACATGAGGAAATATATCTTCTCTCACAGTGGATAGGGCGGTCACGCAAAACCGCCAGCAGCGCAAGGCGGCAGGTGATGCTGGTCGGCGCCGCTGGTCGGCGACGCATCGGGCTGGATAGGGGCGTCTGCCGCCGCTAGCCTTCAGCGTAGCCCATAGAACGCACAAATAAAGACTTGCCAAGAGAAGGGAGGTTCGCGCAGTCCGTAGAAAAGATGTTTACGTGAGAGTGTTGGGGTTGGACTCCAAATTGAGTTGAGATATGTCCCGATAAACTCGAGTGAGTCGGGGCTACAGTATGGTCGAGACACGGATGATAGATGTGGCGGTGACCGGGGTTTGCAAAGGACACTGTAGATTCGCGTTAGTTGACGCATAAGTGCATGGACCGCTGATAAGCCATTGGTAGTTTGATAAGATAGATATGTACAGAGCAGCCGATCCAATTAAGAGGGAAGCCAGTTTAGGTGCGATCTGTTCCGTGATTCAGGTTTGGAAGTTTGGTAGCACAGGTGGCGCGGCTGAGAGCCACAGTCTCGAATTACGATTTCGGCTCGGCAAGCTATCGAAGCCATAGTTCCGATGGCACAACGAGATCAACGTCCCGAGGCATTAGATTGCCAGCATTGGTTCGTCTTCATCGCTGCTCGCAGAATGTTCTTCAAGCCCGATGAGATCCTTCCCATTGATCGTCCACTCTGGTAAAGGTGCCATGGCGGGTAGCCGAGGGGTTGCGACCGTGAAGGAAGGTGGAGGGAGCTTGCAGTCTATGTGGGACGAAGACGAGGATCCGGTAATTGGAAGGGTAAGAGCGGATGGGGAGGGGGTTGAGAGGGCTGGGGACGAGGTGGCGGAGGAGGGAAACGTCTTTTTGGATGATCTTGAGGTGAACGGCAGCTGCAATGTGTGGGAGTGCCGCGTTAGCCACTGTAATCTCTTCTATTGCTGCGTTGGTGCTGGGCTTGGAAACGGACATGAACTTACTGATTCGCGAACACATTGCCGATTCTGTTGCCGACATAAATCGCAGGGCGTACCCTTGCCCAGACATTTCTTCTTGCGAGTGCGGCATAACGTGCACTTGGCAATAAAGGAATCAGCGCGGTACTTGGATGTTAGCAGTGGGAAGACACCCCAGCTTACCGGTACATTTTTTTCGTTTTTTGCTTGGGCGCGATGGCACTGAGATGAGAACACGTCCTTAGACGGCGGCGATCGATTGCTTTGCAGAGGGTCGATAAACTAGTAGTTTCGAAGTGTCAGATCAATCTAGGTACAGGACTGGAAGGTGCAAGAGATTTTACTTGAGGAACTTGAACATCTGTTGATGCGTCGAAACCATTAACAGGAAAGGAAGGTAGCGATTGGTGCTCGTATCTGTCGAGATCCTGCTTCGGCATGTTAAAGTTAGACGAGCTTGGGCTACGATTCTGATTGAATCCCTGTGCGGCATTCAGATGAGGAGGAAGCAAAGAGTCTGGAGGTGACGTGTGATTGTCGGCATGGTCGTTTGCCATCCTGTAGCTGGACATGCTTCGGGTTGGGTATGAGTGCATGCCTGTATGATGCTTTCAAGAATATGGGAAAGAGAGGCATGAGGCGGGAAGAGAGGGGGAATGGAGGAAAAGGCTTGTAGGGATAGGAGTCATGCTGCAACGGATGCTTCTTTTAGCTGTTCACGTTGGGAATCTCCTGTCTCAAAAAAGCCCTTGATATGAAGGTATGTAGCCGAGCGTCGACTGTGCTGTGCGGCTTCCGCAGGGTTGATGATGTCAAGTTGAGCGATAAAATCGATCATGGTGTGGATCTTGCAAGACTCCAATCAACGACTCTACTCCTTCAAATCATTCGTCTTCCCGAAACATGGACTGCATTGAGGACTGACTAGGTCCTTCGCGATAAGTTCCCTCCACCCTCTGCTGAACTACTGCGAAACCAGACTCTGGATAATCATATGGCTCTGACACATGGCAGCAATTTTCCGTTCTGTGAATAAACTACGGTGTGCAAGTCACCATAGTTCAGTTGGTCTCAATCCGATCGGATCGGACCCCCGACGTAAACTCGAGTTCGTGCAAGTCGGAATAGAATATCATCGCCCTGCCAATCCTGATCTCTCGGAGGCAAGGTGGCAGCATGGGTATTGAGATCGGGTACGGAGACAGGGTACTTGAAACTGGTAATCTCAAGTACGAAGTAGGTCGTTCGCATGCACTTGTCCGATCTGGTGTCAGTTAGCAACTGCGCCACGGCAACGATTGACCACCCACGAGCTGAAGATGAGATAGAATAGTATGGATGGCAAACGATCCCAAGAAATCAATGCAAAGACTGTTAAAGATTGGTTACGGTAGGGACCGCTGATGGCCGATCAATCCTGTCCGAAGTAATAATTGTCAAGTAAGAGAATGATACGGATAACGGACCTCACGTATCCGAAAAGAGCTCTTCGACAGCTGTGACTACACGCAAGCGAGAGCTTGGAAGCCCAAGTGGGTTCCCAATTCGTCGTCAGACACTCAGAATGAGTTCCTTGGCAAGCTGTCTAGCCGCCAACCCGAAGGATCACAAGACGCGGAAAGCCAGAGGGCGCCGTCCGCGACCTGGGAAATCTGCCACTACCTCCACTACCTCTCACTTGTCCAGTGTCAACTACTAACGTTTCAAGATGCCAAGCTTAGACATCAGGGGACTTGAATTGAAAGAACGCGCCAGGTGCACTGCCGGAGGTACCTTTCAACTGTTCCATCGACCACAAGAGTGACACGCGACTTAGAAGCACCGTCCTCCAACTATCTTTTCAACGCCCGAGGCCAGTTTGGGAAGCTACGAACAGCAGCCAGTAGAGCAAGTAAAGCCAGTCAGTGAATGCTTCTCCTTCATGATGCATGACTTGTTTCTTACCCTCCGTATTTCATGGCGATATACGCGGGAGTGGGCACAAATCGTAGGGCGTCCGGTTACACGGGTGGAGCGCTGCCAGACGGTCAGAGATACGCCCAACCTTTGGACTAGATCATATGGCAGTCATTCGGCGATGGCCCGTGAACGAGCTAGGGATTACCGTTTCATGTTATATTGCAGGTTTGTTTGAATCATAGCATTCCCTTTTCGACTCAACGAGCCCTGTATCGTTTGCAGGAGAACTTGGGTCCACCGTTGGTCTCGTGCAACGAATTTCAGATAGCTGCTCTCCCGGACAAAGTCCTCGTCATCTTGCTTGAGCTCTTGCGCCAATCTTTGCCCTCATATCCCTGTCCGCCCACCGCATCCCATCAAGAGACATCCAGGGATCCGTACGCCATTGCTTCCTCAATTGCTCGTGCAATTACGGGTGGGCAGAAATCCCCAGTATCCAGGAGACCTCCGCTGATCTGGATGATCCACACGGTATCAGTGGCACTTGTGAAGCAATATATTAGTGATGTTTTGTAAACGTTCCTCTCCGGCAGCTCTCTGCGGCATCTCGACTGAGCCATATATGAGACGCCGTTGTTCAATTATGCCGAATCGGACGCGTTTTCACATGTCTGGAGTGTACCTGCACGCATCCGGTGGGGTACACGTAATGTGAGACATTCTCCCTTTTTTTCCTTTTTCCCAATTTTTCGCCCTTTGGCTTCAGGCTTCTTCTGCCACCACATTTATATCCTCGCCTTGATCAAGCGACCAAGTCCTACTTTCCCTCCTCAACATGGCGTGCCCTTCCCTAGAACCAGAACGACAACCCACATCCACAGACAGTACGCCGATTACGTTCAGCCCCGGAAGGGACGCATCAGCCGACGCTATCCCTGACGACAGAACTCAGGACGAAGACGATGCTCTCGCGCGTCAGCAACTCGAGTTCCAACTTCTCGCCAGTGCGGCCGCTACTCTCTTACCTGCCTCGCGCTTGTCTTCCGCGTCCTCTTCTTCTTCTACTCCTTCCCCTTCTCCTCGTACTTCGTCACATTCCAACTGGTCCGCCCACGTCGGCGAGGCGGAGCATGATATTGAAGAGGACGGGAACTGAGATCTGTCGTCTCGCGGATCAAGGATCACCATAGGAAGACATTGGAGGCTTACTCTTACGCTTATCTTTTCAATCATGACCGCGGTGGCGTACTTCGTCACACGGAGCCCCATCAGCCAAGGCTTCAGTGACGAGATCCTGATACGCTTTCAAAGGCCCATTGAGAACGGTTGTGGATGGGCAGAAAGGAGGCTTATCTTATCTTATTTTATCTACGCGCTAACTCGATTAAGCTAGCGCAAGGATTTACGCTAATTATATGCGATTAGCGTGAACTTTGCGCTAGCCCAATTGGGTTAGCGCGTCACGTGACGTCACGTGATCGGGTGGACTAAATTAAGCGTTCGACGCGCTTTATGCGTTCGACTTACTTGGTTGAGCTAGAACTTTTGCTCGACCTTAGAATTAAAATTGAGCAAGTTAATCTGTTTGAATTGAAACTTAATTCGTCGATTACGCTATATAAAAGTTAACAAAATATTAAAAAACAAAAAAAAACAATAATAAATCGATAATTATATTAGATAAAACTTCGAATATCTCTTTAATATATTTAATCTCTCTTTTACTTTCTTCGAGTTCTAGAATATTTTTTAACTTTGCATTATTTATATTTTTTAAACAACAAAACTAGTATTGTTGTCGAATAATTAAATAATATTAGACTATAAACTTGGAAATATTTATTATTAATACTAGGAATCTATTTGCAATATATATGCAATCTCTTTTACTTAAATCTTAGAATCTTAGTTACTTAATATACTATTAAATTATATAGTACAATCTATATATATATCGCAATAAATCTTTGTTAATATAGTTGTCTACTAATTGAAATTCTATTTCTACTTTCTTATATTAAAGCTCAAGATAAAACTTTAGTTACAACAACAAATATTAGAACAATAAGCTATTAATATATCTTTAAAAACAGTCTTAGAATTATAGAAATATAGAAACACAAAAACTTAGAAACTTAGAAACTTAAAAATACAAGAAAAAGAGTATAAGAGACAAATTAACTTTAATAAATTATCGAAACTAGAAATTTTAAAACTTAAAAACACAAAATTAACAATTTAGAAATCAAGATATCATTGAATTAAAGAGCAAAAAAAGAAAAAGCAAAATTAGAAAATTAAAAGTAGCAATTAGAGTTGTAAATTCGGAAATTAAAGTATTTTATTAAAATTGTAACTAGTATCTATAGTTAAAATAATAAGTTGTTTGCTAATTAAAGTAATATATTAAAAGAAAGCTTGCAGCAATATAATTGATTTATTTAAATAGAAGCAAAAGTGCTATTTAAGCTCTCTTTTTAATAAAAATTCAAGCAAATTTTTAACTAGAAAGTTTTTGTTAAAAATAAATCAACAATTAACTAGGAAAAGCAATAAATTAAGAATATCTATTTATATACAATTAAGAAGACAAAAAAGCAACAAACAAAAAAATAATATAAGATTAAAAAGAAAAAAGAGAAGTTCTTTTTATTATTCTTGTAAAAAAAAGAAAAAAGCTTGTAAATTAAAAATATTATTGTTTAAATTAATTATTACTATTAGTCTTTTGATCTATTAGTTGTTACTTTTATTATTTATTATTAAACTATTTTTGTAAAAACAATATCTTAAAATAATAATAAAAATGCAAATTTTTTTTCTAATATATTTATATTAACAACAAGTTAACTTAATAATTTTATAGAATTTGTAGAATTTTTTTACTATATTATTTTTATATCTTTTTTAAAAATATTAGAAGTATTGCGTTTTAATAGACTTAATAATAGACTAATCGCGAGGAACCGAAAATATCACGTGCAAGCGCCAAGATTCGGTTCCTTGAATTTTTTTTGGAATCGAATTGCTTAAAATAGTAACTTTTCGACTAAGCTAAACTTACTATAGTAATAAGCTAGCTTCTTTAAGCGATTCGATTCTATTTGATTTCTTAGCAATTCGATTCGATTCCAAAGTTGGGACCGAATACCGAACCGACGATTAGTCTACTTAATATTATCGACTTTCTAAATTAATTCTCGATTTTCTATAATAAGTATAGACTATAGAGTTATTTTTTAGTATAAAATTATTAAATTGTCTCAATATTGCAACAAACTTATAAAATTTTTTATTAAATCTATTATAGTCTAAACAAATAGAAAATAATATAAGATAATAAAAGAGTTAAAAAAGAAATATAGAGATAAAAAATTTAATTAGAAAATTAATTTTTGTATTTATTTAAAAACTTTAAAATATATATTAAAAGCAAAGTTGAATAACATTTGTAAATATAATCGACAATTTAAAATTATTTTCTCGAAACTTATTAAATTTAATTAAGTCGATAAATATATTAGATTTTTTTGATATTTAAAAAGTTTTTTTTGTAGTATTTATACTAAAATAATGCAAAAATCTAAAGTTAATTTAAACAATATAATTACTTTAATTTTTAAATTATTATACAAGACAATAATAAAATTAATTATAAATAAAATAATTATATAAAAAATAAATATAATAGCAATTAGATTGCTTAGCAAATTGCAAATAATAATATAAGTAAATTAATAAATATAGTAAGCAAGAAGTAAAAGCTAATTAAGAAAAAAATTATATTAGAAATAACTTTTATCTTTTTAGTATTGTTTGCAATTACAATTAATAACGCAGAAATTAACAAGATACTAAGTATCTTAATATAAGTTTTTAAAGATCTTAAGATTAATAGTGCTAACAATATAATAGAGAACAAATTTTACTAAATAATTTAACAAATAATATTAATATAATTTTAGAAAGTTTTGTATATTGCTTTTTCTCAAATTTAAATAACAATTTAAATACTATTTTGAAAATCTATTTATATTTATTAAAAATCTATTTTTGCTTTTAAATACAATCAATTTTAATTAGAATTAAACAAATATTTGTTCTACTATAGTTTGTATAGACAATAAATTTGTTTAAAGTTAATAGTTTTAATAGCAAATAAAGAAAAAAAAACTAAACAAAAGCAATAGAATTTATTTAAACTAATCGCGAAAATCCGAATTTATTACGTAACTCGATTCTATAATGTTAGATTCGAATTCTTGATAATTAAGCAAAAGAATTTGTTCTAAGCGAGTTAATCAAATAGCTTGATTTGTCAATCTTGACAATTCGATTTTACGCTAAAAATTCGAATCGAATTTTAATTTCAACTTTTGAAATCGAAATCCGATCCAATAGTCAATCTAAATTTATTATAAGTCTAACAATTCTAAAAACAAAAAAATAAAGTTGTCTTTTAATAGTACAAAAATTAAGACAAAGACTATAAAACTTTGTCTTTAATAGAGAGCGCAAAATTATACTCGAAATTCTATAATTACAAATTTACAATAGTAGCAATAAAATTAAATATTATTTTCTTATTAAAAAATAAAAAGAACAATAATTATTAAAAAATAAAAAGAACAATAAGTTGAATTAAACAATAATAGAAGTTAGAAAAATTAAGCTAAAAAGAAACTCTTCTAGATATTAAATATTATAAAATCTTTGCTAAAAAAGTCGACAAAAATCGACAAAAATGACAAAAATAAAAAAAAATTAGATTTAACAATTATTTAAAAATAGCAAAGATTTCGAATAAATCTAAATATATAATAGAGAATATTATTATAAAAGATAGTTTGTTAATAGAGGATTTAAATTCTAGAATTATTAAATATTAGCAATCTAAAATTAAAAAAGATTAAGATATTCTTGTCGATTATATATAGTATACTAAGTATTCGAAACAAATATTATAAATTGTTTAAAAATAAATTGATTTAAAAATATTAATACAAAGTATTTTTATTTTAAAAATAGAGATAAAATTAATAGATCTTTTAAATCTTTGTTCTAATTTAAATTGTTCTTTCTTTTGTTCTTTTTTTAATAAAAAATTCGATACTATTGTAACTAAGAGAACATCTTAAAAATCTATTGAAAAAAAGAAAGAGACAATAATTATAATAAACTTAATTAGTATTAAATTAAGCAAAATTATTTGTTTCAATAATATTGTTATTAGAGTAAATTCTTTTAGAATATTGTATTTTGTTACTTGCTTAATTATTTAAATATTATTAAAAAATATAAAAGTTAAAATTATATTGGATAGTAAAGCAAAAATTAATTTTATTAGTAAAAATTTAACAAATAAAGTTAGAGTAATCTTCGAATTAGGTTTTGAATTAAAATTCGAGCTCAATTTAATTGTTACAAGCTTATTCAAGCTATATTAGTAGTTTAGATTCTACACGTTACAAGTAAATCTATTATTATATTCGACATACTTAAGAAGCAAGCATCTTAAGTATGATACTTAATATATTTGATAAGCAAGTATCGCAAGCAATTATATTTATTATATTTAACAAATAAGCAAGACAAGCAATCTATATTTTCTTAGTATATAAAACTAGAAACACGACTTTTTTATAAATTGTATTTAACTTATCTTAAGTCTTTACTTATTGTTATTCTAGTTTATTAAATTATCTATAAAGATTTATTAAATATAAAATTGTTTATAGTTGCAACTCTTGTTATTAAGTAATTGCTTGCATTATTTAAAGACGTTTATAAATCTCTTCGATAATATAATTTTGTTTAATATCTTTTACAAAAGTATTAGCGTAATACTTTGAGTATTCTAAGAATATTTGTATTAAATTAGTGCGTCTCTATTTCGAGTATTAGCTTAACAATATTATATCGATTTTTTGTTAATAAAGACAACAAGATAAGAATTAACAAGTCTAACATCTATTATAAAGATCGAATTAACTTAAAAAACTAACTTATACAAATAAATATTTATTTTATCTTCTATTCTATTTTAGTAAACAAAAAGACAATTTTTGTATTTATATTATTTAAAGAGAGAGTTTAATATTAACTTAAGTTAAACTTACGCAAGTATTTAAAAAATTATAACGAAAATTCTTAAATAATATTTACAAACTTCGATAACTTTAAAAAAGAGTTTCGAAGAATCTTTAAAATATTTAACAAAAAACAAATTGCAAAAAGAGTAATTTAGTATCTAATTTAACAAATTTTTGCAATAAACTATATAGCAAAATTTTAAAAATATATCAATTTTACTAAGTAAAACAATATTGTATTTATAACAATATACGACAAAATTTTAAAAACAATCTTAAAAATAAAATTATACGCAATAATAAAATTATTAACAATAAATTATATAAAAGAGCTATAAAAAAGTAATACAATTAATTTTATAAAAGAACAGTAAAAAAATTTAAATCGACAATTAAATATTATTAGAAAGAATTTTGTTTTAATTAGAAGTATAGTAATTTAAACTATTGTAAGTCTTTATTTATAAAATTAAATTTTATTTAATAACGCAAAGAGAAAAACTCTAGAGAAAAACAAAATAACAAATTTTAGAAAATATACTACTTATATAACAAATTAAATTACTTTGCAAGAGATTGTCGATTACAAAACTTAATAAATTGTCGACAAATCAATATTATATTAAAAGAGATACTTAATAGTTAGAACAATATTAGAAAGCAAGTCAATACATAGATAAATATTTTCGAAATTAAATCAAATAACAACTACTATTTAATAAAGAATTTAAATTAATTACAAAAAGTTCTAGATAAAATATTATTAGACAAAGCATCTATATTTACGCAAAAAATTAATTAAGTATTTTAGAAAACTATCAAATCTTATAACTTAGTTATCGACTTAAATAAAAAATCTAACTAAAAGAATTTTTACAAATATATAAAAGATATTACAAATTATCTCGAGACTTTAGTTAACTTATTAAAAATTATAAACAAATACAAAAAAAAGTTAGAAAGTAATATTATTACAAAAAAGAATATATTCGACATTATTATAAAACAACTAAATCTTATAATATATGCAAATTTTAGTTAAACAACTTGTTATAACAACTTATGCTAAACTTATTTAGAAGAAAAGAACAAAGTTAATTCAATTTTTAAAAAGTTAAAATTAATAGTTTAGCAATAAAAGAAAGCTTAATACAATATGAAATATAGAAGTTGCAATACATAATTAAAGAAAAATTCAATTTTTTTAATAAAGAATATATTAAAGAAATGCAGTATATTAATTTAATAGTAGCAACTAAACTTAACAACGCATATATAATATTTTATTATATTAGTTAAAATTAACAATTATTAACTTATAGCAATAATTAATTTTAATACAATAGATAATTTTATAATTAGAGTTTTTATAAAGAGAAAAGAGTATTTTATTCGAAAGAAGTCTAACGTTTACAATCTAATAATTGTAAATAAAAACTTATTATTCGCAAAAAATAAAAAAGTAAACAAAAAAAATAAAATTACTATTAATAGCTATTTAGCAATATTACAAGAAACTACTCTTTAATATAGTAAAAATAATTACTTACAATATTATTCTAAAAATATCTTAATTAAAGCAACACAATTTAGAAGTTAACTAAAATATATAAGTACTTAGATTTGCGCAATATAATTAAGCAATTTATATTTAATTTACGCACTAATAGCGTTTAATAATAGATAAAAGATTAAGTCGAAACTTAATTATAAATAACAAATTTATATTTTTACAAAAAAATAATCTAATAAAGTTCGACTCGACAAATATTAACAAAAATTAGTTAAATTACAAAATTAAAGTAAATAAAGAAAATTGCGAATTTTCTAAGAATTCTAAACTATCTAATATAGCAAAAAAATTACTAAAATATATATTATAAATAGACAACAATTAAGAGTATCTATTTTAGAAAAAAAAGCAATTGAGATTTTATCTAAATATTAATTGTAAAATTATAAGATTAAACTTAAATTAAACAAGTAATTTATATTTAAATTTATATATATTTTATTTGAAAAAAAGCTAGAAATACTTTGCAAATATTTAACAAAAAACAAAAAAAAAATCTATTAAAAAATCTTAATTATAAATAGAATATTCGATTCTTTTTATATTTAAAAAGAACAAATTTTTTTGTCTATATATCGATTATTAAAAGCTAAACAATATTATAATAAAAAATTGATATTTACTATTTAATATTAGCAAGCTTTAGAATTAATTGTTCGAAGTAAAATATTTTATTAAATTAAATTTATAAAAAATATACAATTAAATTAGAATAAAAGTAAAAAATAAATAAAAAATAACTTTTTGTATATAGTATAAATTATACAAATATATAATAATATTATTCGAATTTACAAATATTTCGACAATATATTAGAAAATAATTAATAATATATTACAACAATATTTAAATTAATTTGTTATAATATACTTAAATAACATTATAATTTATTTAAATGTTTTGGAAAAATATATAAATCATATTTTTAAAGTACTAAAATATTTAAATAAAAAAAATCAATATTTTAAATTAAAGAAATAAAAATTTTATTAAAAAGAAATTAACTTTTTTAAATTTATTATTAAACAATATAAAATATGTATAAATTTCGAAAAGCTATAAGCAATTAAAAAATAAAAATTATCTATTAATATTAAGAAAATACAATTTTTTTTAAAAATTTATTAAAAATTACTTTGTTAATGTAATACTATTAACAAATTTAATAAAGAAAAAGACGTTGTAAATATAAAAATTAACAAAAAAAATAATTTTAAAATTTTAAGTTAAATTACTTAAAAAAATTAATATTAAAAATATACAACTTATAGTTATTAAGCAAAATTAAAATTAATATATTAAATCTAGTTATTACTATATACTTTAATTAAAAGTATAAAAATATTTAATATTTAATATTTAATAATATATCTTTCGAGAAAACTTTTATTAATTGAACAAAATTGTAATATTTATAACAAAGAATTGTTTGCTATTATAATTTTTCAAAACTTATAAAAAGTATATATCGAAGAATTATTAGAATTTACAATTTTTATAAATTATAAAAATCTTTTATACTTTACTATTATTAAACAATTTAATACAAGACAAATGCAATAATTAAAATAACTCGAACAATACAAGTTTAAAATACAATACTTATTAGACAAAAATAATAATAAAAGAAAAAATTATATAAAAACGAAAAAATTGTTTAATTATAATATACTTAAAATTAACAAAAATAAATTACTATTAGCAAATCTGTATAAGCTAAATACTATTTTACAAATATTTAGAAATAATAAGAAAAAATTTTTAATAAAGAAAGGAAAACTTTAGATATTTATTGATAAAATTAACAAATATATAAAAGAATATTATAATAAATTATTGCAAAAATATTCGAAAGTAATTAAAATTCTTTAGCTTTTATATTAGTATTATTAGTTTCTTTAAATAAAATAAGTTGTTAAAATATATATTAAATAATATCTTAGTTGTTAGCAAAACAAATATAATATATATATAAGCTATAACAAACTTATTAAGTATTTATATATTATTGTATGCAAAGAGAAGTTTATAGCAAAACAACTAAAATATATTATATTAAATCGACTTATATAATATTATAATATACTCAAAGAATTAATTAATAATAGAGACAAGCTCTTTACGTCTAATTATTAAAAGATACTTCTATCAATATTAAAAACAAGACTTAAAATATTTACTATCTATTATTTAATTATAAATAATTAAATAGAGCAAACAAATTAGAGTTTAAAACAATATTTGATATATTATATTAACAATACTTATAGCAATTAAATATTACTTTTATCTATAACTTAATTAATACTAAATGCAAAGATTTCGAATATTATTAAAGTAATTCTATTTTTTGTTAATTACAATAGAGAATTTAATTTCTTCAAGAAAGAATAAAAGTATTTATTAACTTAATTAGCTATCGAAAGAATAGCAATACTAAAAAAGATATACAATAATATCTTCAAAATATAGAAAAAGTCGATTAAGTATTAGAACAAAAAACAAAAAACAATATCTTAGTTAAAAAAGAAAAATAAGATATATTTTTTTACAAAAAATCTTAAGACAAAAAGATTAAGCAAAAAATCAAATTATATTAAAGTTAAATTGTTTTAAGTTAAGAAGACAAAAAAATCAATTAATTACAAACTTAACTTATTTAAAGATATTAAAATATTTCTAGTATTCTATATTTTATTGTTAAAATCAATCGATCTTAATATATTTATAACAAAAAAAATTTATTACAAAGCTTAGAAAAAAAGTAGATATAAAGTAAAGCAAATCTTAAAGAAGCAAGATTAAAATTATTTTATTAAGTAAAAAGAATATTTTATTTTAGAGAATATATAAGAATTAAAGAAGAATCTTGATAATTACTATAATTTTATTTAGAAGTTTTAACAAAAGCTAGCTTAAAAAGAAATTTTTATAAAAGCTCTTTTATAGTTCGAAGAGATATCTTGAATAGAGCAAAATCAAAATTAGAAAATTTGTTGTTAAAAGTAAAAGTAATATACAAATTAATTTTTTTTTTCTCTTTTTATTTGTTTATTTTTAACTTTAGAATATTTTGCGCTTTTATATTACTTATTGTTTTTAACTTTTGCAATTAATATTTGTGTTGCTTTTTTAAACAACAAACTCTTATTTAAAATTCGAGAATCTTATTATTTAGCTTTTTAACAATATTTATTGTTTTATTTATCTTTTTATTTGAAAAAATCAAATTATATTTTCGATTAAAACGCTTATATTCGATACAACAAAAGAACTTCTTAATAATTAAACACTTAATATTTTGATCGAAACAAAAATTGCAAAAACATATCTTAATATAACAATTTATTTATTTTCTCTTTGCAATAACATTAAGTCGATAAATAGAGCTTGCAAATATCTTAAATATAATAAAAGAAAAAATTTGCTTTTGAAACAAAAGTATTTAAAAAGAAGAATAATATTACAACTTTATTTAAAACTAGATTAATATAAGAAATTTTTAGAACTTTGTAGTACAAAATATAAATACGTACAAAATTAGCATACTTAATAATCTTGACAACTAAATATATTGAGCAAATATTTAAAAGATTTACTAAGTTTAAACTCTAAACATATTAAGCATTCTAAGTATAAAAAAATCTTATTAGTATAGAGATTTCGAATACAACTTTTTTATAAATTGTGTTCAACTTATCTTAAGTTTTTACTTATTGTTACTTTAATTTATTAAATTATTTGTAAAGATTTGTAATATATAATTGTTTATAGTTGCAATTCTTGTTATGAAGTAATTGCTTGTATTGCTTGAAGACATTTACAAATCTCTTTAATAGCATAATTCTCTCTAATACTTTTTACAAAAGTATTAGTATAACAAAAAATCTAAATGCAACTATTATTAAGAATTGTTATTTATTATCTTTAATTCATCAAAATGCTAAATGGTCTATACAAAGCAAAGCGCTTTATTGTCTTAAATTTAAAAAATATCTATTATTGTATTTGTATTAAATACAATAATAAGTAAAAGACAATATTTTGTACGCGTTATAAGTATTTCAAATATTAAGTTATGCTATTTGAACTAGCAAACGCATTCGCAACTTTCTAAATTTATATTAATAAAATATTGCAAAAACTAATTAATATAACTTGTGTAATCTATATAAATAATATACTAGTATACAACATTAATTTAACAAAGTATTAGTATTATATTGAATAAATATTAAAATATCTTTGCAAATATTTGTTATATATTAATTTAAAAAAGTATAAGTTTAATATTACAAAAATTAAATTTCTAGATTTTATTATATTTTGAAAAGATATACAAATAAATTTAAAAAAAATTAAAAAAATTAAGAAGTAATTTAAATTAAAAACTTATTATAAGCTTTAAATATTTTTAGATTTTATAAACTTTTATAGACGCTTTATATATTATTATTCGAAAAAAGTTGTTTCTTTTCTTAATTTATTAAAATAAAGTAAGAATAACAAGAAATTTAATTTTTTTGTTTAATCGAATAAAGTAAAGTAGATGTTTCGCTAGCTTTGCAATATTTTTATATTTATTTTACTACTTTATTATTACAATTCGAGCAAGATAATTAGAGTAAAAACTAATGTGTCTAACTTTGTAATTGCGAGCATTTTGAATTAACAAAATAACAACAAAAATTAACGTTCGATAATATTTTAATTGCGAAAAATAATTTCGACAAAATATAATTAGAAAATGCTAACTATTGTAGTTGCTTTTAAATAATAAAGATACTATTTAAAAAATAATATTTATCTTATTGAGATATAATTAAATTACAATAATTTTAAGAGATTTATAAGTTAAAAAAAACTAAACTTAAAATAAGCTTGTTAAATATTTAAGTTAATTATCTATAATTTTAAAATCTTTTATTACTTAAATAAAAAAAAATCGACAAATAAATTGTTAAGACATCTCAATTATAAAGAGGTTATATTGTAAAATACAAAATTGCTATCGATATTACAAAAAATATTAATTAATTTAACTCTTGTGTGATGCTAGCTCCCAATGATCAACGAACACATTACTAGTGCCAAGTTATCGTAGTGGCGACTTGGCATCGTGCAGAGTTTTCTTCCTAAGAATTTCCTCCTAGAATCCTCACGAATTAATGCCTCTCTAAATTGCAATTCTACATACTACGTAGTCTCGCCTTTGGTGCGTCGATGTAGTGACGTCTTGTCACACGTTTGTACATAGCCTTACATCTTGTATTTTAAAATAAACTAGTATTGTTGTTTAGTAAAAAGTTGCTAACGCAAAGCAAACAAAAAATATTAAATAATTTAGCTCTTGAATTACAACTAGTAGAAGTACTTACTAGTAACGCGAAAATCTTGCAATTATAAAGTAGAAAGAAAGTTTTTAATAAATTAGTATCTCTATTTTAACTAGCTAGTATATAGATTGTTATCTTAAAAAAAGTAATTAAAAATATATTAAAAAATTGTATAAAAAAATTTAAAAATTAATAAAATCTTTAATTAAGAATCTTTAAATTAAAGATATTTAAGTTAAGAAAATTTATATTGAAATTAAAAAGTTATTTTGTTATTAGCGAAAAATATAAATTCTAAATTAAGAGAGTTTTATTAAATATAATAAACTACTTTATATTTTAAGAAATGCAATTGTTAGAAAGAAATTAATTTGCAAAAATTATAACAATTCTTTAGCAAAACACTTTAAAATTAAGAAAATTTTAATTTACTTTAAAGAAAGTATTTCTAATTTGTCAATATAAAACAAATAAAAGTATATATTAAAATATATAATATTTGCTAAAGTATTAAAGTTTCTTGTTATAAGTTATATAGTAAGTTTCGATTCTTATTTGTTACAAAGAAGTTATAAAAGAAAATTATTATAAACTTTGTAACAAACTTGTTGTCGAACAAGCATTGTAAAGTTGTATATAACTTAATCTTTATAATAGTTAATTATTATACAAAAATAATTAAGTATATATTTGTAATTACTAGAATTAATATTGCAAAACTAGCAAAAATATTTTTTAATAAAATTGTTTTATGTTTCAAAATATTAATTAATATAATAAGCAACAAAAAATTTGTTTTTACTAGTATTTTCTAGTTTATTATATGCTTTTATATATAAATTAAAAAACAATTAAGTATTGCTTTTTATTCTTAGATAAATAATAAAATTAAGTAATAAAATTAAACTCTTAAATACTATCTTCGCACTTACATTAATACAAAATAGACAAAATAAATTATTTTATTATTTATATCAAAATTTGTTTATAACAATAATTATTATATTTTAGTTAAAGCTTAATTGTTCTATTTGATATACAATTACTACTCTAAGATTTACTATAAAGTTAAGAACAACTTTATCGAAAAAAAGATATTATTAATATAAAAATGCGTAAAATAGCTTTATAACTTAAGAAAAATTCTAGAAAAATATCTTAAAAATATTGTTGCATAACAAACAAAGAACTACAATAAAAAATATAAATTAAAAAGCTTTGCTATAGAAGAATTAATTATACTCTTAATTAGAAATTTGAAGCAAAAGAAATTTAGTAAAAAGATATTGCACAAATATATCGAATTATTTAGAATTAAAAATAAAAGTAGAACGCAAATTTGTTGTTTTATTTTATTTAATATCTATCGAATTTATAATACTTTTTATATTTTACTTCTAGAGCTATATTTGTATTGCGTCGACAATAAATAAGCGAAACTAAACTAATTGCGTTGAATCGAATTATCGAGTTCGAATCGAGTATTTAATTCGAATCTTAACAACTTATATTAGTTCGACTCGAAAGTCTTGACGATTCGATTTCTAAAGTTAAACTAACAATTCGAATTAATTTCTATACTTGAAATCGAAATATAATTCGAAAAAATCAATACAAATTGTCAAGACTATTATTTTTAGTAAATTTTATTATTTTTAGTAACAATTAATTGATAATTTGATAGAAATAGTTAATCTATTTAAATTAATTAATAAATATATTAGAAATTTGTCTTTATAAATGTATTACTATTGTGCGTTATCTAGTAATTAATTAAAAATCTAAATTTAAACTTAATTCATACTATTTTTAGTATTCTTAACATTCTTGACGATATTCTTGACATTCTTAACAATTCGATTCGATTTTTAATATTGAAATCAAAAATTGAGTCGAATCGAGTTAAGTCGATTTCAAAATAATAGAAATCGAATTAAGTTTCGAATCGATTTCTAATATTGAAATTGTTAAGTCGAGTTAATTTCTAAAGTTAAAATCGAAACTCGACTCGACAATTAGTCTAAGCGAAACAAATATTACAAGCTTCGAAATTTATTAATAATAAAATCGAATAAAAATTTAAAGAAATTCTAGACAAAATTAAGTTAAAAAGGTAAATATAATATAAAATTAAATAAATAAATTAAAGCAAAAAGTACAATCAATAATTAAGAAAAGAGTTTCTTAATAATGTTAATAAATTGCAAAAGAAATTTGAAAAGCAAATATATAATAAGCGAAAATAAAAAAAGTAACGCAATATATATTGCAACAATAACAACTATATTAATAATAATTTGCTTAATAGATTATTGCGCAATTGTTATTGTATTACTATTGTATTTAATTAAATTTATAGTAAAAGATTTCTTTATTTTGTTATACAAAATGTTAAAAATAATAAAATTGTTTCTCTTAATATAAATACTTAAAATATAACTTGTAAATACAATTATTTAATTGTTTTCTTTTAGTTAACAATATATTACAATAACTTAGCAAGCTCTTAATAACTTGTTAAACTTGTTCTAGATAACTATAGAAAGTTATCAAATTTATTCGAAAATAAGTTGTTAAGTTTTGCAAAATTATTTGTAGACAAGTTTTTAGAATTGTTCGAAATATTTGTATTTTCTTAAAAAAGTCAAATTGCAAAAGATTTGCTTTGTTCGATCTTTATTATTTTTGTTGCAAACTCGATCTTGCTACTTATATATATCTTTGTATTCTTTATTTTTTATAAATATATAAACAAACAAAGCGTAAACAAGAGTAAAAGAAAAATTTATTATATTATTACTTAATAATCTTGCTAGCAACTCGAAGTTGTAAAAAGATTTTATCGCAAAATTGTAAAACTTTGCGAAAAAAAATTCAAAACTTGTTTAATTTAAGTTAATAATAAGTTTAAAAACAACTTATTTTAACTTTATTTTTCTTTATTTTTATTAACAACTTATTTTTGTTTTTGTTTTTATTTTTCTTCGAATACTAAATATATATTAGTGTACTATACAATATATCGAAATAAATAAAAAAATAAATAAAAAAATATATTAAAAAGCAAACAAAAATACTTTTAATTAATATAGACTTAAAAAGAAGATTAACTAGCTTCTTTATTTTAGCAAAAATATTATTTCGATTTCTTTTTGTTTTTTCGAGTTTCTACTTAAGTACAACTTAATATTCTAGAGCGCAAATTAAATTATATTTAAGTTAACAAATACAAAATTGCGTTCGATTTGTTGTTAATAAAATAAATTTTTTATTGCGTTGTCAACTTTTTATATTAAAAATAATACTTTTTCGCAAGCAATTTATCGATTTAAAAATTTATTTTTAATATTAAGTATTTTACAATATTTGTTAATAAGAACTTTTACTTGATTTCGAAAGCGTTTAATAAACTAGTAAATATTAGCAATTATTATATTGTAGAAAATATATCGCAATATAATAATTTGATTTACAATAAAAAACTTTGCAATAAATATAAATACTTCTTTTCTTGCAAATATATATACGCTTGTTTATTCAATTTATATATAAAAGATTACTACAAATTGTAATATATTAATTCTTGTAAACAATAAAATATTAAGCTTACTTATTTTTTTAATTTCTTAATCTCTTAAAAGATAAAGATAAAAATATAATAATTTGATATTTGTACTATATATATAAGTCTTATATATTGTTATCTTTGCAATAGTTTATTTAATTACAAAAAAAACGCAATTGTAATAAAGAAAAATATAAGAAAAAAGAAAGAAAAAAGAAAGAAAAGAAAAGAGAAACAATAATACTTATATTTATAATTTATTTAGCGCTTGCGCAATGTTAATTTTACTTTAAGCTTTATTTAGAATTCTAACAATAACAACAACTAAGCAATAACTTATTATAAATTGTTATTGTTGTTATTATATTATTTTACAAGTTGTATTAAATTAAAGTATAAATTAATTTCTATTAAGCAAGAAACTCTTTTTCTCTTAATTTTTAAAGAGATTTGAGAAGATGTTTAACAAACTCTTGTAATATTAACATCTAATAGGTTTCTTTGTCTTGTTTTTAATTTTACTTAATTTTCTAAATTAGATCTTAATTAGATTTAGATTAGACTAGATTAGATCTAAGTTAAATCTAAGTTAATTCTTGCTAGACACAAAGTCTACAATCTTATATAATTAATATTATCTTATTTTTCTCTTTTCTCTCTTATCTTTTGTTCTATATATTAAATCTAGTATAGATCTAAATTTTATCTAGTTATTAATTCAAATATCTCTTTCGATAGTAATTTTAAGTCTAGTTTCTAACAAATTATATAAATATCAAATATTACAATATTTAAACTAAAATTAGTCAAACAATATATAATAATAGCAAAAATATTTTTGTTTATATTAAAATTAATTTGCAAGATCTAATAAAGTTGCAATATTAAGTATTGCTAAATAATTAAATATTGCAAGTATCTTAATAGTATTGCAATATATTTTAAATAATATAAATTCTTTTATAATTCTTTAGCAATTTCTAGTTTTTATTAAGTTTTTTAATTACTTTAAATTAACTGTTTTTAGCTCTCGAAATAGTCTTTTTTTTAATTCTCTTTGTTCTAGACTTCGATACTTTAAGAATTCTATTATATTTTTTTATTTATTTATTTTGTTATATATTAAAAATTCTATAATCTAAATTTATAATTAATATTTTAACTCAATTGCTAACAATATTTTAACAATAATTTTAAATCTTAAATATCTTATCTTTATTGTTATTTGTACTTTAACTCTTTTTTATAATAAATATAATTTTATTATAAAATTTATATATCTTAACCTATTTTATATTAACAAATTGTTATAGCAAAATTTTATTTTTAATATAATTTTCGAATTTGATTAAGTTTTCGAATATATTGTTCGATATAATTATTAAAAAGAAATAACAAATATACAATTTAAAAAACATATAGTTTAAAAAATAATTTGCATATCTTATTTTATTTTTATTGCAATAATTTCTTTCGAAATTAATAAGTCTTAAATCTATTTCTCTTTGTATTGTTGTTTAATACTATATATAGTTTTATTTTATACTATAATTAAGATTATATACAATATAATAATAAATAAATTTTTGATATTTTAATATTTTAATATTTTTATTATTAAATAACTTTAATAGATACTTGCAAAGATATTTGTTTAAAATAAAATTTACTAAATTTTATATATTGCAATAATAATTTTAATATTTCTTTAAATTTATTTATTTTTTACTTAATATTTAAAAATTATCTATTGTATTATTTTGTACTATATATTTTTCAACTTTAAGCAAGATTTTTATTTCTTTATATTAATCGAAATAAAATAAAATAAAATAAATTTGCGAAAATTTGCATTATATAACATATCTTAAATATTGTATTATTTATATCAATAAATCTAAAAATAATTACTGAAAAACTCTTTTAATATTAGAATTATTTAATTTAAGCTTGTAAGTCTTTGTTATTATTAATATTAAAAAATTATATTAGCAATTTTTTTTGGAACTTTGAACTACTCTAAGCAAGCTAACAAGACTAAGCAAGATTAAGTATTTAAGAATTATTGTATTTTAATCTTTTTGTAAATACAGCTTATAGAGTTTTGAATATAGTTAAGCATAACAATTACAATCTAAGAAACGCTAGTAATAAGAGACTAAATAGACTTTCGCAAGCATTTGCAAGCATTTCTTAACAAAATATTAAACTTTTAAGAGATAATTAGAGTTTCTCTTGTTTCGTCTAATACTATTGAATTTGTTTACTAGAAAATACTATTGTCTTTGTTAATTTATATATCGAATGTCTAGATTATTAAGAATTATTCTTTAAGTAAACTTTGTTTAAATTGATCAAATTTGCAATTTATATAGTTTTAATATTAATATTAATGCAAGTATTTAACTATTGAACGTATATTGTAGATTGCAAATATTAAAACTTTTAAAACTAAGCTTAATTAAGATTGTTTTTAAATTGTTAAACTTCGAAAAAAAAAAATCTAAAAATACAATTTTTGTATATTTAGATCGATTTAGTTAATTATATAATTAAACTTTAACTCTAGACTTTCTTAAAAAGCTTAGAGAGCTTAGAGTGCTCTAGAAAATCTACACTAAATTAAGTAAAAAAATAAAATATCGATATAATATATTTATTACTTAAAATCTTAGATTAATTAACGAGTTTTATTTTGTTGCTTTCTATTATAAAGTTAAAAAAGAATATTATTTACAATATAAATTTCAATAAATAATCTAGTATAATTATTTAGAATTTAATTAATTTTACAACTTGCAAGACCTTTATAATAATATTTATAAAAATAACAATTTTAAAAATATTGTAAGAATTGCTAATATTATATAATAAAATTTATTAAAAATTTATTATATCTTTTTTTTGCAATTTGAAGTCTAATAATTTAAATATAAATTTTTAATTAATTTAGTAAGATTTTTACAATATATATATTTTTTAAAAAATAATATTGTTTTATAATATTAGTAGAGAAACTATTATTAAATTTAAAGTAATTAAATTTATATTAAAAAACAATTCAACTAATAGTCTTATATATAATATCTCGAAATTATAATATTTAGATTAAAATTTCTATTATTTATTGCACAAATATAGTTTATTAATATTTTTTATATATAATTAATCGAAATAATTAAATTTACTTAATATATTATTTTTGAAATTCTTAACTAGTATTATTTCTAAATTAGTAAATTTTGCAATTATATATAAGTAAATTTTTTTCTTATTTTTTATTTCGAAATTAATATAAATGTATATATTGTATATAAATTATTTTGCTTTATATACTTTCGACTTTCTTTATTAATACTATTACTATTTAGTACAAAAAAATAACAATCTCGAATTTATATTAATATTTAATATTGTTGCATTTCTAGAATCTTAAATAATGTAATAATTAATATTGTTCTTAATAGATTATATATTAATAATATTATTTAAAAAATTAGATTTTTGTTAAAACTAATTTTAATATATAAAATTATATTAATTTAATTAATTTATAAAGTTTAAATATATTAAATTTACTATAATCTAAATACAAAGTTAAATTAATTTTGGATTTTTTTAATTACAAAGTTGTTTATAATATATTTGTTATTATATATATATTTAATATTATAAATAAATATTATATTATTATCTTTTTTAATATTATTGTGATTATAACTATTGTTAAGATTATTAAAAGATTTAAGCTTATTATTATATTTAAACTTATTACTTTGTTTAAATTAATTATTTTGTTATTATTGTTGTTTAAGAATATCGCAAAATTAAACTTTATTATTAATATAAATATATATTATTATTAATACAATTACTATTGTTTTTAATTAAGATTGATTTTAATAAAAGTTGTGTAATTACAAATTGTATTATTAGATAAGCAAAAATATTAATTTATTGCAAAAAATTAATAATTTTTTATTACTTTTATTTTTATTTTAAAATTGTATTTATACAAGTTTGTTATAATTAATATATCTAAGATATATTAAATTGTGTTCGAAGATTTATCTATCTATATAAATTTATCGATCAAAAATAGATAACAAAAATAGTTGCTAAATTAACTAAATAATAATTATATTTTAATATTAAAAACAAGTCGAAAAAGAATAGCAAATTAAAGAAATATTGTTTCTAATATTATATGTATAGTAAAGTAAAGTAAATAGAGCAAAAGCAAATATATTGTCGAATTTAACACTTTTATTAATAACAATAATAATAGAATAATAACTACGTTGCAAAGATAGATATAGAAAAAAAAATTAAAATGCATCGAAAATATATAGACAATTCGCAAAATAATACAATTTAATCAACAATATAGAATTTTGAGCTTAGACGTGTTGCTAAAAGATTGCTTGTTAATTGTTAATCCGAAGGAGCTTGACGCGATACATCTGAGAACTGAGGCAATATCTATTGAACTACAACGAGATACTGCGAGATAGTTGATAATCCAAGTATCTCTTTTATATATAGAAACTGGTGAGTCCCAAAAGCAGTAGTCTTGCGATTTCAATTTTGTTGCGAAGTATCTGGGCCAATGATCGGTTCAACAGTCGGACGTAGCTGAGCTTTCGTACTTAACATTAACAACAAGAGCGGAAATGTAACCTGTCGGGCCCGGCTTTCTTATTCGAGCAAAAGATAGATGAACTCGACTCATTTATCTCCGAACCTGACGATTGATATCTGAACGTATTGAAGTGGTAATATGATGTGAGGAAATTTCGGAAAGGATCCTGGCATGATAAGGGCTTGGCGCACGACCGTGGGCCAATCACCTATGGCCTTGCCAGATGCCTGTTTCCTGGAGAGATTGAAACGAACAACAGGCTTTGTGAAGCTTTAAGATGTAGTCCTTGTCTTTGAACTAGTCGAAATCGCAGTCCATGCTTCTGCTCCAGCATCCAGCACCCCTTCTCCCCTCTCAATAACCGAATTTGAACCCCCCATTCGCACAAACCACACTCCCAGTACACCACCCACTCTCCTCCGAACACAGCATCCCCACCACCCCCGCAATCTCATAATCATACGCCAATCTCCCCCCATACTTCTCCGCATACTTCACCACGCTCTCCTTATCCACCCCTTCCCTCGCCGCCTGCAGCGGCGTATTCTGGATCCACGGCTTCAGCTGCATCTGGAAGTCCTCGCTCGTGCCGCCATACATTTCCGTCGCCACGGGGCCCGGGTTCAACGCATTGACCGTAGCGCGCTCCCCCAGCTCCCGGCTCCAGGTCCGGGTCATGGATTCCAGCGCGGCTTTCGTGCCGCCGTAGACGGTCTGGCCGACGAAGCCGAGGCTGGAGGAGACGGAGGAGATGTTGATGATGCGGCCGGAGCGGTCGTGGGGGAGGTGAGGAAGTGCGGCCTGCACTAGGAGAATGGGCCCGAGGACGTTGACGGTGTACGATTTGTTGAATTCTTCGGGTGTGACGTCTGTGAGTTTGTTGTTGGTTGCGGCGGCGGCGTTGTTGATGATGATATCGATCTTGAACGCGCGGGTCTTGGGGTGCGAGAAGTGGTTTTTGGCGGTTTCGATGATGTAGGCGGGACCGGCGGTGGAACCCATATCGGCTTGGACGGCGAGGGCGCGGATGTTGTATTGGCTTTCGAGGGAGGAGGCTAATTTCGAGGCTGGTTCCGAGGAGGCGTCGGAGCTGTAGTTCAAGACTAGGGAACAGCCCTTGGAGGCCAGGTTACGTGCAATCGCTGCGCCGATGCCTTCATGTCACGTATTAGAGTATACGATAACACAAAAAGGTTCAAACCTAGATCGAAGGGTCTTCGATAACTACATTCATCAATGAGGGAGAAGTAGAATGAGTTTGGAAAAGGAAAATGATCGGTTTTTCAAACCACAAACGCAAAGGATCACGCCATGTAAGGATAAAAAGGAGAACGGGCCAAATCACTCATATTGAGAGCAGAGTACATGTAGCTCACCTCTCGAGGCTCCAGTGACAATAGCAAGCTTCCCTTCCAAAGATCGAGCTGCAGTATCGCCCGTTAGATTCGTGGACGAAGCACCCCTAAGGTTGCCTGGCCTAGACATGATGCCGGTCTTTCGAATTTAAACAAGTGGCAGTCGAAAATACTCTGGAGAGAAACAGATGAGTAAATCGAATGGATAGGAACGCTACAAGTCGAAAGACGGAAGATACTCGCGAAATCCCACGATTTTTCGGTTGTGCGGAAACCAAGTGCCGGCCTTAGGCGCCCCGCTTCGCGTCAAGTGATAATGAGTAAATTTACTGGCTCATTAGTCCGCTTGTAGCACGGTGGGTGGATGTGCCTTAGAGGTACAAGGACAGCGTACATGAGACTGCGACCAACAGACGCAGTGTGTCCGATGTCGAGCTGTTGTCGGCACCAGCGGACACCGTCTACCTGCTGTGCTTGCCTGCTGTACAGCGTCTGATCCAGTCCTCAATGTGAACCCGGCTGTTGCACTCATTGCTCAGACTACGCCTTAGACAGACAGTCCTACTACCTAAATAATTTGGACCCCCCCGGCACACTCTCCTGAAAGACACCCTTGGGATCATACTTCCGACTAACAGCTCTTAAGTCCGCTCCGCTCGCAGCACCATACCCAGCAATCGGATCCTGACTCCCATCAGCATAGTTGAGATACACCCATTTGTTCCACAGCCCAGTGGTCTCAGCCGCGGAGACAATCTGGTCGTTCAAGCTCTTGGCCGTGGTGGTGATGAGCGCGTCGTCGGTAGCGAGGTCCCATGTTGCGGAGATGAGGCAGAGGACCTGGAGCTGGAGTCAGAGACTAAAGGCTGCGCTTCTTGTGGGGGAAGTTGTGATGGTAGGGAGACTTGAGGGTTAGGTTGTTAGTGGAGGGGAGGGACGCACCAGAGCACCGTCAGCGGGATCAATACCAAGCGAGTTTCCACCCCAGGATGCAGCTTTCGAGGTTATTGCTGGAGGGATAGGCTGTATTGTGAGTGAAAGGCCGGAGTTGGTGATATCCGACAGAACAGAGGAGGCTTTTTTGAACATGGTGTACACAGAGTTCAAGAATTGAATGTCGTTTTTGAAGGTATTTGTCAGGTAGAGTTGTCTAGGTTATAGGATATAAGTAGAAAATACAGAGGGCAAACCTCAGGGGACTTGCGTGGAGTGAATGGCTCACCTTCGACCGTTTGGCTGGTATTGGATGAATTCCGTGGTAAAGTCTGTTTGTTTGGAGATCCGCATAGTATTTGAGAGTTGAGGCTGAAGTGCAGTAAATGGTTGGAAGGTGACCGGATTTACCTCTGGCTTGGTGTATTCGAGGTTCGCCGATGCAACGAAGAAATTGCTCGACTGCACATACGAGAAGCTCAAGATTAGCGCCGCGTACTCGTCGAAACCTACTGGTTTGTCCAGGGTGGAGAAGCTCTTGAGTAGGTCAGGTGATGCTGAGTCACTGTAGAGAATGGATCCACCCCAGAAATCGCCCTGAGGAAAAGCTCGCAAGTCAAAACGAGTGACAACGCCAAAATTGTTACCACCACCCTTGAGTGCATGGAATAGGTCTGGATGTGAAGTAGCGTTGGCAGAGACGATGACGCCGCTGGCGAGAACTACTTGGTAATTGACCACGTTGTCACAGGCAAAGCCATAACGGGCGGAGAAATATGATATTCCGCCTGGAGCTCATATCAGTATCAAATTAGTACGTCAATCCAGCACTTACCTCCAGTCAACAGCCCTCCAACCCCAATACTTGAACCCCGTCCTCCCACGACAGTGAGGTTCTTCGCGTCCATCTCACGATATACATCGCCCCATATAGCACCCGCTCCGACAGACGCTATACTTCTCTCCGCGTTGATAGTTACATCGTCGATAGAGCGCATGTCAATCGTGACGCCACCGTTGATGTTGGCACTGCCTGCCCACGGCGTGTGGCCACCACCTCGGATTGCAAACTGGCATCCCAGAACGCCGGTCTTGCTCAGTAAGGTCAATGTTTTGATGGTAGTCACAACATCATCGACAGTAGTAGGGGAAACAACACAGCTTGGTGCCAAAGACTCTTCTTGCTTGGACCAATAGGAGCTTGATGAGGAGCTGTAGGTCGAACTAGCTGGGAAGGAAACTTTCCCGGAGAGAGCGAGGGAGAGAGCGTTACACTGGATCAGGGTAGAATTAACGGACGTACGACCAAGGTAGGCGGTGAGGAAGGCAAGCACAATGGGAACGGTGGTCCACAGAAGAACGCTCCACATCATATTGAGGCCGCCACGGAAATCTGAGCAAAGTGAGAAATCCACTAACACATGGAGAGATAGTCGGCTTGACTGCAGGAGTCAACATCTGGACGCATGTGACAGTCACAGCCATGACGACTGAAGCCCAAAGAGGCGTCTGCATCATGGGCCACATTAATTTCATACGGCGGCGTATGCTCCTTTGTCCATGGCAGTCAACGCAAAATCTTTCCCAGTCTCCACAGTCATGGAGGTCGCACAATTAGGAAGAGGTTGCACAGCTGGGGCCGAGATTTAGTGGTTGCTATGAAGATAAGCAACGGCACAGCAGCGAGTGCCAAGATGATGGTGCAGTGAATGAGTACAGTCCGATCTAATTTGCCGACGAGGAGGCAGTCGCATGGAAGGTTTTTGAAACGTGCGCTATTTCGCAAGTCGGTGCTCAAGGAGGTCCCTTCAAGCCGACGTGCATGCATATGCATGTTGGAGGCAGCTACTTTACTCAGACCATCGGTCGATTCGGCTCCTCCAAAAGAACTCGCTTCGTACTCTACGGGGTAGTACCAGCTGAGCCCTTGTAGAAGAATTATTGACCGCGACCTGAGGAGGCGCGATCAGGAGATACGTTGTGATTGGTGTCTGAGAGCGACCAAGCTTTGCTGCATAAACATGCATCGTCTGCGCAGAACATGCATCGCCGGCGCAAAAGTTAAGTACGATGATTGTTTCGCAAAAGTAACCTCTACATTAATCAACGTACGTGCATCAATCAAGCAATGTGCGTGTGAGCAGGCTTGTCACAGCCCCTTTGGAAAGCTCCTCTCCGCTTTTCCGTATGTCAGGTATTGTCAAAGGATTCACCCGTTCCTTGGGACAGAGTGATGTCTGATAATGAAGTATCGGTAGCTTCACAGTCAGAGTCAGCGTTAGGAATATGGGTGGGCTTCGCGAACAGTCCAACTGAATACTTTGACATCGTAGTCTTCGGCATTAGCTTTGAACTTGTAGTCGACTATCCCATCATCCAAGTTGATGACCGCTGCACAAGTTAACATTCGCTCTTGTTATCTCGAAGCTCATCAAGGTGTCTACTTTGATCCGCATTGTATTCGATCCATGATATATCTTCCAGCCCATATTCAAGTCTTGGGAGCCTGGGAATGACAGGAGACGTTGCCAACAGGGACTGACTATCCTATCTCGGGGCTGTACAGTTGACCCAGTATACCGCAATTTAGCCGTGTCACAGAACTTTGATGCCTCTTAATACCTAAAGGAGGTTATTTGACTTCACAAAGTATGTCCCGTTCTCCAACTCCATGTAATGTCCACTTTCCTGCTCCGAGGACTTGTTGGGGTGTAGCTTATCTGCTGAAGCGCTTTTATCTGACGCAAACGGCCGGCGGGAACTGCGCAATCCACGTGACGCGAACCACGATGAGGTAAAATAGCGGAAGGATGGGAATCGAAATTTGCCAGGCGTAGTAGTGCGAAAGAGAGCGGCAAGAATCGGCATACAGCTGCATATAATACCGGCTGAGATCTCGGCTGCGCTGAAGAGGTAGACGGATACGGAGAACCAGGTGGTGTCAGTAACCGTGAGGAGTTTGGTACGGTAGGCAAGGGAGCCGAGAGAGCACGCGATGGCGCTATGAATGCATTAGAATAGATATATCCTTAATTACAGCAGGAGTGGCTGGGGTAGTATACTGACATGATGCCAACTAGGAAGATAGCGCTGACCCCGATTTTGCGTCGAGTGGGAAGCTTGAGTTGGAAAATTGAGTGAATGGGTATCACGAGCAGGTAGATGTCGCTAAGAGTACCAAACGCGCCTTGTGCTATGGCAAGATGTTGAGATGGTTTGCTGCAGTCTATGGCGCGCAGCAACCAGTGTGCGGCATCGTTTGGTTGACCGGGCTTAGGCATGCAAAGCGCACAGTTGCTGATCAGACTGGAGGAATAGAAAACCCCGCAGGCTAGGATGCCACTGTATATGAGCCAGCGAGTGATTCGATTAGGTTTGAAAAGTCGGAGGTAGAGCAGAAAGAGCGAAAGCTTCACAAAGAAAGCTGAAACAGCATACAGATTGATCGTGGCGAGCGTGCTCTGACATTCGTTCAGTCAATCAGCATTCTACAAAGGTTCCTCGAAATAACATACCTGGAGGTAGCTTTTCGTCAGCCGTGATAGCCTGATGTCCCAGAGATGAGTCCCAAGCCCTCCTCCGGGGCCCAACACTGCTCCTGGCATTAGCCGAATCGTGAATTGACGGTGATATATGTGAATGCTCTCAAGCTTACAGGTGAACGTGACGATGTCATGAGCTACGATCAGTGCCTACCGCCGCAATCTCAGGTCAGCGCTTCCAGTTAAATGTTCTGCATCCTTACAAACCCGAGCACGCAGGCCACTATCTCTATCAGCTTCACTCCTTGATATTTTGGCTGGACTTCTCACCGTCATCCCAGCCCCACATATGTGTGATTGCCAGCTTCACGTATAGTCGCAAGAGAACAAAAACCAACGTATATCTCAATTGCTCGCGTGGACGGATTGTTGAGATTAGGTAGCACTCCTACAGGCGGAGCAGCGACAGGTAAATTGGCGTAGTCGAGTGGACTCAGCTGTTGCGCCATGTTGTCTGATTGTAAGCTTGCGGGTCGAAGAATTGTACAGATGAAAGGATGAACCTGAACCAAGGGAGAATGATGTGAAAGTAAGGTCTGTGGAACAAGCCGCTTACGCCGCATCGCCCAGTGAAGGGTGATAGTAGCTCGAAACAAGAGCGAACGAAGACACACTCAAGGACGAGCCTGCCGGCCAATGTTCTTTTCGTGCACACCATGGCCCAAGGCTGCAAGACCTGTTGACGCATGCTCAAGTCTGAAGAGACTAGCGGTCTGCACTGCCGATCAAGACGTTCGTTGGTGCCCCGGAACGTATGCAGCCTTTCAGCCAGCGAATGGACGATCTCTGCATGAATTAATCGGGGACCGTGGCACGGACAAACTTTGTCTCGGCATTGGGCCATGAAACCCGGTGCTGGCCCAGAAGAGCTACCGACAACGGTGTCGTTGTGGTCTTCGACATTGTGTAGGTCACTTGGAGCAGCGTTCAACCTTTTTCAAACTGTCGCCCCACCAAGAGTCCACTGCAGAGAGAATGTATACAACAACGCCAAATTCAGGGAGTCTCCGTCAGCTTTTAGCTCTCATCCACACACGGTTTATCGCCTCGTCAAGTTCTGGGAAGATTGCGGCTGAGCACATGGAGGTGAGATTTTAGATAGATGATCGGAGCGGAACGGTTCCGTCTCTTCGGAGCTCCACGGCAAAACCCGGGACCCGAAGAGGGCCAAAAGCTGATTGGCATTTTAAACGTCATCCTGAACCTATCAACATCGCAGTGATAGCCACACGTTCGAGACGTCGCTCTACTTCTAGTAGTCGATAGCGAGCGTCCGTGATTAGAGGCACAGTAAGCACGCAAGTGCAAGTGCATGCAGCCAGTCTCGGCTAGAAGTAACGTAATCATGTCTCAGCAAGAGCTAAGGTAAGTATGCCTCAAGAGCTGCACTGCCAGATCTGTTTCACTGCCAGGATTGGCTATCTTCGTACTTCAGCCAAAATTCCCGACCGTACGAGCAAAGGTCACCTTGTTTTTAGCTGGACTAGATTAGTCTAATTTGTTGTATTCAGGGTAAATCGGCATGGAGCTTGGGGAAACTTTGGACTCCCTAAGATCAGCATAAGGTTCATTCTGTGGATGGACGGCCAGGCACACACCCTCAGCCCTGTGATGGAAAGACAAAAGAGTCCATGCAGGTAGAGAGACCATGATGGCTGAGCCATTATTGATGTTGTACTCGCACCACCGGGTGATGAATTGTCAAGGTCTAGTGCCGCTGTGCCGTCCTCGGTAAGACAATGCTTCGATGGGGCCAAAATCAGTGCGGATCTATCAGAAGACAGAAACCCTGTCATCAGACGATCATTGGCAACAGTAGGACATGAGTGTAAGATCGAGGCTCGGCCGTGGCATGGCAGCGCAACCCCACCGTTCGTCAGCCGCGCTGAAGGTAAATCGAGTCGCTATTCTTGGTCTTTCCTACTTCTCACTGTTGATTGCGTGTAGTAGCATCCAGTGTAATTGGGCTTTGGTCGACCTGATCTCTTGAAAATGGAGCTCTACCGGATGTTTGAGTTGCAGCATAATTCATCCCCTAATTTCTTCTTTGTTCAATCTCAGCCTCCAACATCAATGTTCAGATGTGATTTTACCAATGCTCCATTCAAGGACCAAATGTCCCTTGACAATCCACCACAAAGCGGGTTGTGCCAAGATGTCTTTTGGCGTAGCGTAAGTAGAGTCAGAATCGCGGCCTAGCCAAAACCAACAGGAGCGCAGAGCTGAACAAGCGTTCATGACAGGTGAGCGTCGCCAGATACCTCTTCGACGCCGCATCCTTCCAAGCTCTGACATACGACTGGAGGGCAATTGTTGCGTCTGCAATTGTAATATCGCTTGTTATAACATATGCTGTCACGTCGATGACAGCGATTTTGGCCTTGAGGAGCTCCAGTCATGGGAGGAGACCGCCAATACTGCCGTACTGGATACCCTTCTTCGGGAGTGCTGTCCCGTATTTCACAGACGGTCCCCGCGTGGCTGCCAATTTGATGTACGTATAATTATCTTGGCATGAGTGCAAATGTTCCGTGTGCGCACAAGCCCCACTGCTTGCGCTGCAGGCAATAGAAGGCGACACCGGGTCATTGATTGTTCTACAGTGACAGATTCGGTCAGAATGTACCTGCCGGTATTCGGCTGGGACCCGTCAAGTTATATCTCGCAGGAAATCCGGATGACGCTAAAATATTCTTCAAACCAACACCAGGCTTAGCGTCCCATTTAGGGGTTGCCTTTGCGATGAAAAATGTCCTTGGCACGCCGGCTCACACCCTTCCGTTGTATGAGAGGGACGAATCCGGTCAACTTGCCGTTCCTCTCCTCGGCAGTAAAACACCCAAGGAGCATCGTATCAGGTACTTCCATGGCAGAGCCGCGCATCATTTTCTGGCCGGTCAGAACGGACTTCGGATTGGTGAACGCTACTTGGAGATCCTCAGTCAAAATCTGAGAACGGATACTTGCGTGCGTTACGAGTGGACGAAATCTGTGGACCTATCACTCTTTATTCAGAACTTGGTATTCCCTGCTGGCACAGAGTCTATCTTCGGCTCGGCAATACTATCATTGAATCCCAACTTGACGGAGGACTTCTGGAACTTCGAACGCAACATCCCGACATTGCTGAAACAGGTTCCGCGTTGGCTAGCTCCTAGAGCCCACAGGAGCCGCGACAAGATGCTGGGAATAATCAAAAGGTGGCACGCATACGCGAATGAGCGGACTGATTTCAACAAGGTCGGTAGCAAAGACTCGGACTGGGAGCCGTTCCTTGGGACGAAATTTGTCAAGGAGCGGCAAAGGTTCCTACACGATATCGACATCATGGATGCTGACGGCCGTGCATCGGAAGATTTGGGCTTATTGTTTGCGTATGTGCATCCCTTGAGACTCGTGTCACTAATACTAACATCAGGGAACGCTCAGAGCTACGGCGAATTCGGTCACCGCTGTCTTCTGGACCATCTTCGAAGTCTTCAAACGGCCTGATCTTCTATCTCGCGTCCGCAACATCGCGGAAGCCGCTTTGAAATCACGACAAGAAGACTCGGAATCCGTAAAGCTCGGCAACGATCCGCTACTCCAATCGATCTTTGCAGAAGTGACTCGACTCCGAGTTGTGGGCATCATTCCTAGGTATACAGTAGGAGGTGACTTCCAGCTCGGAGAGTGGTCTATACCCGAGGGTTCATTTCTGGGACTTCCATCTCGGGCAGGAGCCATGAACAAAGAGTTTTGGAACGCCGGTACAAGCGAGGATCCGCACCCATTGGATAAGTTTTGGGCCGACAGATTCCTTATATATCCCTATGACCCCCAAAGCGGACCACTACGCAAAGACAGATCACCACCCGGGATTTATTCAACGACGATGGAGGGGGAGAGTTTGGAGGAGCCACGGTTCTCCCTGAAGGGATTGAAAGACGTCTACACACCGTTCGGCGGCGGATCATCGCTATGTCCAGGACGCCACTTTGCAAGGCAAGAAGTGCTTAGCACGCTTGCGAGACTGGTGCTGCAGTACGACATCGAGCTGGATGTGCCAGAGGCTTGGGAGCCTAGGATGGACCCGGCCTTTTTTCCAACAGGAACGCTACCGCCTCTCGATAAGGTGCCTTTCCGGATACGAAGACGTGCGGCGTGATGTCGAGCTAGCGGCTTCACACGGTCCATCTAGATCCTCGAGGTAGTTGATGATTGGTGCATTAAAATCCTGATCTGTACCTCCGTCTGATAGGTTATAGTTGGCCTAGTTGCTCTTCTGACAGGGGCATCTGCTTCCACTGGTACAATACAATATGTAACTTATGTACCTCCATGTCGTTCTCAGCTCGACTACCACAAGAACCATCTCCTCCCATGAATCAATCAAACTGTCCTATTCGACCTCTTGACAACTAGAGATCTCTCGCCTGATCTTATCACACAACATACGCATACTGCATGTCGACATCTGTGTTAGTTGTCGACCATGATAAGGTGGTGGGGATCTGGATGGTCTCTAAAGCTCCCTCTCTACCTCCATCCCCCTCGCAACGCCATTTTAAATCCTTACAAGCCCACCATCTCTGCCCCCCAAAACCACATCCCCTCTACCATCGCACACTCTCCATCCCTCAAACCATCTACCCCCAACCGCCCCGATCCCGCCACTGCTGCCAAATTGGAGCTCCGGCGGCATGCTCTTGCATATTTTGCTTGAGTTCTTTGAGTGAGAAGGATACTTCAACGCTTTACCTCTTCAGCTACGGGTGGTCCCATCCAACGACATTCGGTCATTGCGTTCTTACGGATCGATCATGCAGGCGCTTGGGATAGACAAGTGTTATGCTGTGCCTTTGCGGCCTCCGCGGCGTATCACAGATATCGTTATCCATCTGTTGGTCCGGGTCCTGCGAAGATCGTTGCAGAGCGCTTTTTGCAGGAATTCGTGTCTTTTACTCTTAGCTTTTTTTGATGTCAATCTCCAGATTCATCAATCTCCTCACATACCACTCTTGCGATCGCCCCCCAAAAAGAGATCACTCCAAAACTTCGGCATCGATTCCAGGTGCTGGCGCATGGGGTCAAGAAGATATTTCGACACCTGTAGGTGCGACGAAGGAAGCTTGATTGCTGAGATATCTGTCTATTTACTTCTACTTTTCGGCCTTGAAGCCGTACGGTAACATCTCCCTCGGAACCAGCGGGGATTGGGAGGGGAGGATCGCTTGTTTGTTGATCGTTGATCTGAAGTGTTAGGAGATCAACTATTCATGAGCGACTATTTTTGGTCTTGACCCCTTCTGCAGGATTACACCTCGCAGCACGAGCTCTGAGTACGCGAGGGAATATGAGGGTGCTACGCACAACAGTGGTGGTGGCCTGAAGACGCCTTGATCTGCAGACAAGCGATTTGCCGTAGCTGGACGGTAAGATGGAACTTGAACTTGAAGTGGGAACAGTAAACTTGATAAAGATCAACCGTGCACTGAGGAACGAAGACTTCTGTACGCGGATCAGGGCTGATGATAAGAATCCTTCGCAAGATGCCCGCGTAAGGTAGTCTATCTGCATTGTTACTGTAAGAGTACTAAGGTATCCCCATTCCCGCTCTTTAAGCGACGGGGTGTTTAGTAGAGATATAACCCTGGGCTGAGGGAGTCTTGCATACCAATTGCCTGCAGACGCATACTCTAGATTGTGCCAGAGGCGTCTTTGCAGTCGATGGCGCCATGCGCACAATCTCGGAGCCAACGATTCCGGAACCGCATGCCAGGCGCATAGGCCCTTGAGCCTGGTCCTCGCCTTCGAAGATCAAGTGAACATGGGCACATGCCTCCTCTCTACAGCAGACACCTCCATCGGCCTCCTCTTGCAGACCCCTTCTCATCCCCTCCCAATGCATCACACAATGCCAATCCACACCACACTAACCACAACATCGAACCCCTTGCCCTCCCCTCCCTCATACTTAAAGCTCCACATCCCATCCTTCTCATTATTCCAAAACGCCCCTGTCGCCGAATGCATCCCCCTCCTACCAATCATGGTGTCTGCTCCGGTCTGCCCCCCTTCATGCTCGCTGTTCACCGGATACGATCTCAGCGGTATCGTGTGCTGGATGATGGTGCTGGTGACGGCGAATTTGTAGGTGGGGGCGCCGTGGGCGGCGGTGGTCTCGGAGATGAGGGCTTGGAGGATGGTGTTCTTGGGAGAGCTGTCAATTTGTACAGGGGGGTGGGGATACTGGTGGAGGGGGGTTCAAGGGGAGATAAGGATGCAAGAGGGAGGCCTACGATTATGTTGGTGTTCCAGGCGCTGGTGCGTGAATGGTCGTAGCTGTCGACGAATTGGAAGATGGTAGTGCAGGCCTGATAAAGCTGTCAGTATGGCTTGGGGATTGAAGGTGCTGCGATTGCAGAGATTCGCACGTCGTTGGCTATTTCGTTGAGGCGCGTTGGGGGAATGGGTTGTGAAGACTATGTTGTTATTGATCAGTCGATTGTGTCGCGGGCGCGATTGAGGGATACTGATTACTGTGGGCTTTGCCTCTGTCGACATTGGTTGAGATGCTGTCCCTGATGCCATGTTTATTGATTATGGCAATTGATGCGGACGTTTATAGAAACTATTCGGATTTGGAACGCGATTGTAGATGTAGACCCCTAGACACTCTGTCAACACACTGTTTACGGTGGCCGATACCCTGCTTAAGGTCAAAATAGAAAATTTTCGAAAAACCGAAAATCGAAAACCAAACATTGAAATTTTGTAACTAGACTTTGCGCTCAACGCATACAATCACTTACAACAAGATGCAACATTGCACAACTAATTACTACATCATCTAACATTAATTTCTTAAATGCATTTCATTGTATTAATTTATAACAATTACGTTAAAAAACAATTAACACACATTCGTTATGTCGTAAACTCTTAACATAAAATTATTTTAATTAATATATTATATTATTGTTTAATTTTCTTTTAATTACGAGTATTCTTACGAAGACTAGACGCATTATTTTGTATATTTTTTAATTTTATTGTAACATTGTTTTCACGCTTAAAACGATTTGTACTTTGTAATTTTTTCTTTTGTTATATCTTTTTGTGACTCGCTCTCTTGTAACTTATTTTTTTGCGATTTTTAATACTTAAGATTAAACTCTTTGTATTCTTTTTTGTAAATACTTTATTAAATGACGAAGATTTATCAAGTTGTGTATTATGATTCGAATTAATATTTATAAGCTTTAAGTTAATTTTAAAGTCAAAATTAAATTTAAAATTAAATTTATATATTGGCGAAGCAATGCGCAATTAAGAACCATGCATCAATAACAAATGTTTAAAGATATTAAAATTGTACAAATTTAATAAGTCTTAAGAGAGTTTAACATTAAAAACGAAATGTTTTCTTTTATAATTAACAAAAGAGATCAATTGCGCAAATAACTATTGTAACGATACAATTAACAAAGATAATTATAAAATAATTTTCTCTATTAATACAAACGTTTTCTCGCGTTTAATTCGAGAAAATCGCACACTTACAACTTGTTATGCTAGAGATTGTGCAATACTAAAATTGTTGCTAGTATTTAATGATTTTTGCTTAATGCTTTTTGTCTTGAACTTAATATATGCAATTTTAATGTTTAATTATATAAACTTGAACTTATCTATATTAGATATTTTCTTCAAATCTATAACATCTTCTATAATTTTTTTACGCTTAATTATTAAAAAAATTATGTCGCGTTTCTTCTTTTTATACTTTAAAATCTTTAAAAGCTTCTATGTATTTTGCGCGTAATTCATGTTATATTTAGATACTCTCATAATATTTGGTTTGTTGTTCGAGATATTTAAAGTTAAATACAATTTATTATTGTATCGCTTAATGTAGTCTCTTCATTTATTTAACTAAGCAATTATATCGTTGTTAATAAAATTCTTTAAACTATTAATTAAGCGATTTGACACAATAATATGTGTTGTCTCTATAAATTATATTAGTGTTTGTACAACTATATTAAAGATATGCACAAATCAAAAAAGATAATTACAATGTTTATAAATTCTTAATTATCATTGTGTATACGTTACTTAATTTTGATCAAAATAAATCGTATACAAACTTTAAGAATCTTAAGTTTCTCGTTGTTCTTAAAACGTTTAAATTTTTATTTAAGTTCGCAAGAATGCTTTTGCATTAAATTTGTTCGCATTTGTTTCGCTAAAGTATTATAAAACTAAAATGAAATGTGTTGCACATAAATTGTTTAAAATTGTGCAACATTAAATTAACTTAATGTTGCGACAATGTTTGCTAATACAAAATAATAAAAAATAATATTCTTTAACGAAGAATTGAGCGAAGCAAAATGCGATAAATGATCGAAAAAATAAAATTTATGCGAATTCTTGCGATTATATAACGATAATATATTATTAAAAATAAGCAATACTTCGCTCTTTTATAAGATTAAATTAATATAAATTGTTAAGATTTGTACAACAACATACAAAGTAAAGATTTAATGCTTAATATTTTAGACAATGTGTATTTATGCATTTATAATTATGCGAGACTTTAATAATTAAACAAAACGAATCTTATACAAAACTAGAAAAAGTTATAATTAAAAATAATAAATTTGTAATATTTAGTCGCAATGTAAATACAATTATTCGCAAAAAAAATAAAAGATTTACAAAAATTGTACAAAATCTATGCAAAGAGAAACGAACAAGATATAAAAAAAGTGCAAGATTGTATAAGATTTATATTAATATCGCACAAGAAATCAAAAATGTGTTCTATTAAAAACAATTCGCCCTAGCGTTGTACGTATTATTTGTCTTATCATTTGCTAAATTTATCTTTAATATGTTCTTATTTATAGATGATTTTCAATTATGCGTCTCATTTAATTTGTCGCATAAATTTAGAATCGATTTTGCGTTATCTTAAATGTGTTAACACACTTTTTGTTTTAATTCGATGTAAATTATACGATATAAATTGCTTTGCTTTTTCTTAGAAATTAATAAAAAATTATCAAGATCAAATTGCATTAACTAAAGTTATTCTATATATTATTACATAGTAAATAATAGAAAAAAATTATCTTTATCTATTATTAATTAGTACATTCTTACTTTATATAATATAAAGAATTTACTCTATTTTACAATATTTTATTGCAAAGATACAAACTTCTTTGTTAAACATAATATATTATAATTGAAGATATAATCTTTTAAATAAACCTAAAGCACATAGAGTATATTAATAATTACATTTGATCGCTTCTTTTACATTCGTATAGAATGATTGTTTTAAAACTTAACATGTGTCTTAATTTCTTTATGAATTATTAGTATATAGATAGCGTACAAGATAATCTAATTTAATAATATCTTTTTATTAAAAAGATTCTCTTTAATTAAAATCTTAAAATAGATTTTTACTTGTAATTAACAAATAAGTACAAAATAATATAAGACACTTACAATTTATTGCTCTTTATAGTAATTAATTAATTGTTTTTATTAATTCTTAATGCGTATATTTGTTATACTTGTGTCAAACATGTAGCAATTTATTAATAAGATATTTGATACAATCTCTTAACACAATTGATAATAAGCTTTAATTATTAATATAATTTTTATATTTTAATTAATTTGTATAAAGCGAGAATGTTGTTTTAAAAACTTAACACTATTTAAATATTGTCGCAAAACATTAACAACTATGCGCAAAGTATAGCTAACATATATTTATAATACATAGCGAAAGTAAATATTAATTGCGACGTAGATTTCGATATTATATTTCTTAAGTTTATTATGTTCGTCAAAAGACTATACAAAATTTGATTTAAATGTAATGTATTTCTCTCTCTTGCGTTTAAGATTCTTGCGTCGTTGTTCAACTCACTTCAATATTAGTAATCAATATTAACTAAAAAGAAAGTCTTTATAAAAATATTAATGTAAGTTGCACAATTGTTATGCAAAGAGTGTATACAATTGTTGTACAAAGAATGTGTACAATTGCTATACAATAAATGTATACAATTATTGTACAAATAGTATACATAAATTATACTACATTGTACAAAAAGCACACATCTTGTTATAAGTATTTTTTTGCTTCGAAAGTAATTATACAATCGATTTCTTTCGTAGCTTTGTATAACGCTCTTTTTTAACTCTTGAATTATTAATGTCTATATATGCTTATCTAGCAAAATACGCACACTATTGTATGTTTTTATTCTCTTTTCACAAGAAATTGTAATTCGACGATATAGTCTTAATTTGTGTCGCAAATGTGTCAAATCTATAGAATCAATTTAATATTCTTTAATTTAAAGTATTCGTAGTAGTTTTTCATTATTTAGACAAAGTTAAAAAAACAATACAACAAAACGTGTTCGTAAAATATCGAAATCGTTTATATAAATGCGTTTATGTATATTTTAACTCTTTAATCGTTAATGCAAAATTAATAGAACAATGATGTAATTGTATTTTCGTTTAAGCTTCTTCACAATTTCTTGACAAATATAATTATTATTATATTATTCAAATATTATGTTTTTGTAAATGTTAAAATCTTTAATTTTGCGATCAACAATAAAGAAAAACATATTAATTCGTTGTTGTAATTTTAAAATAATTGTGTATAAATTAATTTAAAATCGCAACAATATCTAAAATAATGTTTAACAAAAATTCAAATAATGTTTTGTTAAAAAATAAATAGCGAAAGATCTATTATGTTCGTAATAATTTTTAGAAAAAAATGTTGCTATTACAATACGTTAAGCTATTATTAATTAATATTAAATATAAGCGAAACTTAACTTTAATAGAATTGAATCGTAATTTATTAAGTTGTAAGACTTTTATTTAGATTAACACAACTTTGATCAAATTATATTTTTCAAGTATATAATATTCGAAATGTAAAAATAACTATATAGTTTTTTACTTACTTTTTGTATAAACACTCGCGAATCTCTTTCGATACAACTTTTATTTTTATCTCTTTTTTTGCATTTATTTTCTTTGTATAGCTTTGCGCTATTGTCTTTGTAAACTTGCACACAAATCTATTTATTATATTTATTTTGTTTTAATTTATCTTAACTTTTAGAATCTTTGCACTAAATGTAGAATTATATATATAATTATATTGAATGTAGTTTTAGAATTTATAACTTAATATAGTTTTGTACGAAATCTTTTAAAGCTTTATTGATAAACTAAAGAATGTAATTTTTGTTACAATTATCTACGTTCTATATTATATATTTGAATATAATTTATTGCGAAGTTATTATTAATTAAAATATTTACAAAGCGTTTGCACAATTGTTGTTTTATTTTTCTTAAATTGTTTAACTTTTAATTTATTTACAAAGTTTTACAACGTTTAGTTAATATAAACTCTAACACAAAGCAAGTCTTCTTTAAGTTTAAATTAATTATATTAGAGATATTTTAATTCGCAATTATCTTTGCAAAATCTTAGAAAATTCTAGTTACAAAGCGCAAATAATAGTTTAAAAAATTGATTATTTTAAAGAAAATTAAAGAATTTTGTATCAAAAAGAAGAAAATTAACCATAACAAACTTGTGAAACGTATTAGTTTATTACATTCTATTGCGTAACAAACGTACATACTAATACAACAAAATCTATACTTTTGTAAAAAATAAGAAAAGCATAAAGTAATTAGTGTAATAATGCAACTTTATATTTATTTTCGTACAATTATATCTAGATACGCATCAATAATATATAGAAATCTTATTATTTTACTAACAATTACATTATTTAGTCGTAAGAGCATATAAATCTTTTAATAACTCTAATTAAATAACAAAAAACAACATAAGTTTATACAAGTATATGCAAGCTATGCATTAAGACAAGTATCAAATTATAATGTTAAAAAACTTTCTACATAGTAATAATTGCATATAATAGATAAATATTATAATATTTATATACAAACAATAATTGTATATCAAAACATTTAATTTTTTACAAAATCTTATTTCTAAAATACTTTAAAAAGAAATAAATAAAGACATAAATTTTATAACTTAATATTTTTAAATTTTACAACTATTTCTAGTAAGTGCTATTTTAAATGTACTAAGTTGTTCAACTTTTCTATATTAATTTGTACAACATTATTGTACATTCGCTCTTTTAAATTGTATAATATTGTATAAATACAATATTAAGTATTAATATAATGTACGATATAATCTCGTACTATGTTATTTTATATGCGTTTATACTACTAATATTAAATATGTTTAATTTGTCTCTTTTATGTAACGCTTTAAACTATTATTTTGCACTTTTATAACTTTGTTGCTATTGTTTATTTTTTATAAATATATCTTGTATTTGTTCGAATAGAATTAACTAGCTTTATCACAAATGTATACTAATTTACTAATTAATACAACATTAATAAACGTTATTATATTGTTATTATTTATTTACTCTAACTTTAACATGCAATATTTAACGAACAACGAGAAATTTAAATTTGATATTACTCGCACTATTTAACTCGAAATAGTATTTACTTCTTGCGAAATAAAACGTTTTTCTATTAATTTTCTTTCTTATTTTAACTCTTAATTTAGTTTAATTTGCATCAAGATTAACGACAAAAAGTTCAAATTTAACAACAATAATGTAAAGCGTATAAAAATTTATATCAAAGTAATGCAAAAGAAGCATAAGAATAATATAAATTAATACACATTATAATCTTTTTTAAAATAACAATGTACTAAATTTTCATAAACAAAATCAAGATAAACAACAAGAAAAGAAAGACGTTAACATTGTTTATAAGTTTGAGTTGTGCGATACAATTTTTAGCTCTTGCGCATTGTTACTAATGTGTATAGCTTTTATTAAAACGTTCAAATTAATTACAAATATTAAATTTAATCTTGCGCATATTGCGACAATTATGCTTTTAAAAAATAACAATACTTATAATGCGAAATTAATTACAATCGCGTTTTCTATTGCTAACTTATATAGTTTTAAGCGAAATTAATTCTTACGATATGTTCGACATGAAGTCGTTATATAAACAATAAATTGTTCAAGTTCTAATTGTTTATTATACGCAAATGAGTTACTTGTATAAGAGTTTTACATTTTATTTTACGAACATTGCGAAGCTTTACAACGAGTTGCTCGAAACAATATAAAGTGTTAAAATTACGCAAAATAAATCAAAGAAGAATTAAATAATAAATGATAAATTGTTAAGCAAATAAATATATAAGCAATTTAATCATAAAGATTATTTTAAATTATATAACTTAATGTTGTTCTATGTGTTTTTAATCAACTTTAAGAGTTTTCGATGTAATACGTTTATAAATTCGTAGAAACTAGCAAAAGTTTAATGAACTTATACAATATTTATTTTATTAATTTCTTTTCTTTAATTAATAAAGTTTAAAAAGAATTAATATAAAAGTTACAAACAATTCTATTATTTTTTACATAAAGTCGAGTCTTTATTTCTAATATTAATATTAACGATTAATGCAATTCGTTTCATTATGTTCTTAACATTAACTATACTACATTAGCAATTAATTACGATCAATCGTAAAGCTTTATATATACATGACACAAATAAGCAATTTTTATTGCTCTCTTCTAATAAATAACAATTGACACATATGTTTGCACGATGCTCTAGTATCGAACGACAAGTTTATAATTGATCATTGTTATTAACACAATAAGTGTACGAATTATTTCTATAAGTCTTGATCGCACAAGATTGCATAAAAATGTTTTCGACTACATAAAAACAATTTTAATTTTACAAATTTTATTAGTTTGTTATATTAAGATAAAGAATTTCGTATATATTAATATTTTAAGTTTTGCTTTTTTACGCAAAACAACAATATATAAACACGACATTTGTGCAATTATATTTATTATCGCAAATACATGTTTGTTGTTCTTTATTTGTTGTTCGACTTTAAGCAAAAAAGTATGCTTCTATTCGAAGACTTTAAGAAGTTCACTCGAGATTTTAAAATTTTAAAAATAACTTAAGAAAGCAATGTTTTCGATTTCGCACTTCGACAATTTTTGTTCGTTTGTATTCGTAATACTTTTTAAATGATTTGTAATTATATTGTACAACGTATTGCGAAAAAGATTAATAAGAATTAGTAAAATAAGAATTAAATGCATCAAGTAATATAATTTAGAATCTTACAATACAAAACAAATATAAAGATTTCTAAATTCTATAGCTTAAGATTTTATTTTGCTAGTTTTATAAATTTTCTATTTTTAGAAATTGTATCTTAGATAATAATATTATATATATAGTATATTATTTATCTTTGTATATTTTATATATTATTAAAAGATATAATTAACAATATTATTTAATAAATATTTTATTTATTAAAAAATATATAAGATATAGAATACAAAGATTACAAATTTATTGTTATTTTTAA